>OJDD01000203.1_pt1 | contig 18341 bp, 15 predicted proteins | sample 1592591 | NCBI WGS metagenome assembly OJDD01 (sample SAMN05416809, study PRJEB24817) | seawater metagenome | isolation source: Sea water | place: Canada:Atlantic | collected 2013-07 | reverse complement strand
AGGTGTTGTCAGTCGGTATTATTGATGGCCGAAATGTTTGGAAAAACAATTTGGAAGCGACAGTTACCGTGACACAAGCTATTCAACAACGCTGGAATGGCGAGTTATGGTTGGCACCTTCTTGCTCTTTACTGCATGTGCCTGTTAATTTGGCGTTTGAAACATCCTTAGCGGATGTCATTAAATCTTGGTTGTCTTTTGCCACAGAAAAACTTACCGAGCTGCAATTAGTAAAAGCCGCCGTGTTAGATAATAACTGCTTATCAAGCGATGAGTTTTCTCGTAATAGAGAAGCCATTAACAATAGGGAAAAGTCTTCGCTGGTGCATAATAAAGAGGTTCAGCGATGTTTAGAAAACGTGAAAAGCTTAAGCTTAAAGCGAGGCTTAGGTTTTAACGAGCGGATTAAACTTCAACAGCAGCATTTGCACCTGCCTAACTTCCCAACGACGACCATTGGCTCGTTTCCACAAACGACAGAGATTAGGTCGAACAGGCGACGTTACAAGCAGGGCGAGCTTTCTCAGGCAGATTACCAATCTGCCATGCAACAAGAGATTGCCGATGTGATTGCCAAACAAGAAGCGCTGGGCTTGGATGTATTGGTACATGGTGAGCCAGAAAGAAACGACATGGTGGAGTATTTTGGCGAACAATTACAGGGCTTTGCCTTTACACAAAACGGCTGGGTACAGTCATATGGGTCTCGTTGTGTTAAACCGCCGATTATTTATGGTGATGTGGCTAGACCTAAACCGATGACAGTGAAGTGGGCTAGCTATGCACAATCGTTAACCGATAAACCGGTTAAAGGAATGTTGACAGGGCCGGTGACAATTTTGAATTGGTCGTTTGTTAGAGATGACCAAAACCGTGCGACCACATGCCAACAAATAGCTTTAGCAATACGAGATGAGGTGCTGGATCTTGAAAAAGCAGGTATTCGTATTATTCAAATAGATGAAGCGGCGTTACGAGAAGGCTTACCGTTGCGAAAAAAACAATGGGCAAAATACTTAAGCTGGGCTATTGAGGCTTTTTGTATTACCACCTCAGGGGTGAAAAATGATACGCAGATTCATACTCACATGTGTTATTCAAACTTTAACGACATTATGAGCTCAGTCCGTGACATGGATGCTGATGTGATTACCATTGAAACCTCACGATCAGATATGAAATTGTTAGATGCTTTTGAGCAGTTTCAGTACCCAAATGAAATTGGCCCTGGGGTTTATGATATCCACTCGCCAAATGTGCCAAGAATTGAGCAGATAGAGTATTTAATGAAGCAGGCAGCAAGGCGGGTTCCGTTGGAGAGACTGTGGGTGAACCCAGATTGCGGCTTAAAAACACGTGCTTGGCCGGAGGTGGAGCAGGCTTTGAACAATATGGTCATAGCCGCTAAGCAATTAAGGTATTGGGCTGAGTTAGATTCGTTGGGTAGCTGATTTTCAGTAGGGTAGCGATATTTATAATTGACAATCATCCTCTAGCTTGGATAGGAATAGCTAGAGGATGAATGAGTATTGGCACGCGAGGCTCTTGTTGCCTTGCTAGCCTAGTTTCGTTATATACGGTGAATAGAGGCGGTCAATTTTTAGCAAAGCAAAACAGCAAGCCTTGCTAATATGAGGTGTTATGCTTTGAACGTTAAAAACTAATAAATAGGACTAACAAGTTTAGGCAGCTCCCAATGAATAGCTGTTTGCTGATGCTGTTCTAAGTATTGGTTGGTTTTACTGAAATGTCGGCAACCTAAAAAACCACGGTGAGCAGATAAGGGCGATGGGTGTGGGGCTTTTAAAACGAGGTGGCGTTGTTCGTCTATAAAGGCACCTTTTTTTTGTGCATAATTACCCCAAAGTAAAAACACCACGTGTTCGTTTTGCTCGGCTACCGTACGAATAATTTTGTCGGTAAATTTTTCCCAGCCTTTTCCTTGGTGTGAATTTGGTTTGTTGTATTCAACGGTCAACACACTGTTCAGTAATAATACGCCTTGCTTTGCCCAGCTTTCTAAACAGCCATGCAGGGCATAAGGAATACCCAAATCTGCTTGTAACTCTTTATAAATATTTAACAAGGAAGGTGGTATTTTTACATCTGGCTGTACTGAAAAGCATAAGCCGTGTGCTTGATACGGTTGATGGTAGGGGTCTTGACCTATGATGACAACTTTTACGGTCGGTAACGGTGTCATTTCTAATGCGTGGAACCAGTGAGAGGAATGCGGGTAGATAATCTTGCCATCATTCTTTTCTATGCGTAAAAACTCTTTAAGAACCAGCATATAAGGCTGGTTTAACTCATCATCTAAGAAAGGCTTCCAGCTTTTTGCGTTAGATAAGGCCATCAACTTAGTTTATTAAAGCCGCTAGTTTTTCCGCCCGTTTCAGCAGTTCAGTTGAATTTTCTAAGCCATCAATGAATCGTTGGGGGATGTTTTTAATACCGACCTGTGCACCAACAAGAGCGCCCGTTAACATAGCGCGAGCCATATTTTGCCCACCCCCATTGATGGCGTGTAACACGGCATTTTCAAAATCATCTGAATAACGCGCGGCTAGGTAATAACAAGCAGGAAATTGATGATAAACGGCACATGGCATGCCATATACAAGGGATACTTTCCAAGCAGGTTGGATTAAATTTTCATGAGCTGCGCGTGCAATGCTTGAGGGTGATAATAATGCGTCAGGTGAGGCAAAGGTGCCTGCAGCAGAGGGCTTGCTGCCCGCTATACTCATGGCATGAAACGGCAGTTCTTGCTTGCCGACTAATTGCATTAATTTAGTTGATAATTCTTCGTCTAAGGGGTGACCTTGCACTAGCATCCCGAGCACAGCACCATAAGCAACGGTCATGGCGTTGATTGTTTCATCACATTGCGTTAATAACGTGTTGCTAGATACTGTGCTGGCTAGCATAGACGGATCAGTCGCATAGCGAACAGCAAGGGCCAGTATTCGCTCAGCGGCTTCAGTATTATCAGTAAAGCCTGCGACTTGACCCCAAGGTTTTTGCTGTTGGGTGCGTAAGGCCCAAGCCTCACGGATTGATTGGCTAGTAAAACCACCTGGGCCGCTATTAGGTGTGCCGTCTAATAAGGGGAAAAGCTGTTCATCGAGTCGACGGCAGAAATCGGCTTCTTGATAATCCTGATTATCAACAATCGAATCAATTAGCATCGTGAGAATAATGCCTGATTGGGAGGATTGTCCGGCTTTCATACCGCCGTGATAACGGTCGGTCTGCGGGTCAGTATAGTCATCTACCCAATCACCATACTGCTCTCGTTGCTCATCAAGGTTGTAATACCAGTGTGGCCCGAGCCCTAAGGCATCACCGATGTATGCACCCATAATAGCGCCAACGGCACGATCTTGAAGATTAATATTGGACATACTGACGACCTCTTCTAGTTTTTGTATTGTTATAGCATTTTGCAAGCAGGCGTGCATCTCCTTATAGCGCGGTGGTGTTCTCTGTTAAAATGCACGAATGAGTACAGTAGATAAAACTAAAACACGTTATAACAAGCTGCAAAAGCGTTTGCGGCGTGAAATGGGGCAAGCAATTGCTGACTATAATATGGTTGAAGAGGGTGACCGGATTATGGTGTGTTTGTCAGGAGGTAAAGATTCATACACGATGTTGGATATTTTGCTTAACTTGCAGAAAAGTGCGCCGATTAACTTTGAGTTGCTCGCAGTCAATTTAGATCAAAAACAACCTGGGTTTCCAGAACATATATTGCCCGAGTACTTGCAGTCAATAAAGGTGCCTTATCATGTTATTGAGCAAGACACTTATAGCGTTGTTACCAGTGTCATACCTGAAGGGAAAACGACCTGCGGGCTGTGTTCAAGAATGCGCAGGGGTGCTCTGTATGCCTATGCTGAAGATAACGGGTTTAATAAAATTGCCTTAGGGCATCATCGTGATGACATTATTGAGACGTTTTTTCTGAATATGTTTTATGGTGGCCAACTCAAAGCCATGCCGGCAAAACTTAAAAGTGATAATGGCAAACATATTGTGATTAGGCCGTTGTCATATTCGAGAGAAAAAGATATTGCAGAGTTTGCCGAACTTAAAAAGTACCCCATTATTCCGTGCAATTTGTGCGGAAGCCAAGACAACCTGCAACGAGTGCAAATGAAAAAAATGTTGAATCAATGGGACCGAGAATTTCCAGGGCGGATAGAAACAATCTTTAATGGTTTGAAAAATATAAAACCCTCACAGTTATTAGATCGGCAGTTATTTGATTTCGAGACGTTAACTCAGTCAACAGAGGTTGAAAAAATGGGAGACTCTCATCCGGTTGTATTTCCAGCACTGTCGGCCGGTAAATAGTGATGCCAGGTTCTTTTCTATTACGTTGGTTGTTGTCTTTTTGGGTTAAAGCGACGGTGTTGCCCAAAAACAGTGCCCAGTTACAGGCGCTGAAAAATAAAAAAGTGTGTTACGCAGCAATGAGTGACGCGAGTGCAAAGCAGATTGTGTTGGAGCAACTGTGTGGGGATTTGGCGTTACCATTACCTTCTAATGGCATTGAGGTTGGGTCTACGCTTGAGCCGTCTGCTTTATTTTCGTTAGAAAGCTTAAAAACACATAAAGCGAACCCCGCTCCAGCTCGCTTGGCAAGGCTTATCGCGGCAACGGAAACGACGGGCGAAGATGTGTTGATCGTTCCAGTGTCAATTTTTTGGGGCCGTGGGCCGAAAAAATCGGAGGGTTTTTGGAGCCGCTTGTTTATAGATGAGGGTGTTAAGTCGACGCTTTTTTCTCGTGCATTATCGATATTGTTTAATGGACGCTCTACCGTTGTACGGTTTGGCGAACCTGTTTCACTTAAGCAGTTAACGGCTGAAGGGCAAAGCGTCCACTATCACACTAGAAAGCTAACGCGCGTGTTACGCGTGCACTTTGCGAGAGTGCGTTTAGTGATGATTGGGCCTGATCAATTGTCACCTAAAAAGCTGGCTGAAGACTTAATAAAAACTGATATTGTTCAGCAGGCTATACAGCGAGAGGTCAAACGTAGCAAGCTCTCAAGAGCTGAGTCAGAAAAACAAGCTAAGGCATATGCCATTGAAATTGCAGCCGTTATTAATATTCGAGCGGCCGTTGTGCTTGAGAAGATACTGGGCTGGCTGTGGAATAAACTATACGATGGAATTGTTCTACATCATTTTTTGCGTGTTGAACGACTGTCACGGGAACATCAAATTGTGTATGTGCCAAGCCACCAAAGCCATATGGATTACTTGGTTCTGTCTTACGCATTATTTACACATGGCTTGGCGCCACCACATGTGGCGGCAGGCATTAATTTAAATATTCCTATCGTTGGTCCATGGTTTAGGCGTTGTGGTGCTTTTTTCCTCCGCCGGACATTTAAAGGAAATGTTCTTTATGGTGCCGTATTTGAAGCGTACATGGGCTATTTAGCCAGTAGCGGTACAGCCGTTGAGTATTTTGTTGAAGGTGGTCGTAGCCGTACAGGGCGCAAGCTAAAGGCTAAGCCGGGTTTGCTAGCAATGAGCGTGCGTAGCTATCTCAGGAACCATAAACGGTCTGTGGTCTTTATTCCGGTGAATTTCGCCTATGAAAAACTGGTTGAAGGTGAAACCTATGTAAACGAGTTAAGCGGTAAGCCGAAAAAGTCTGAATCCGTGATGGGTGTTTTACGTTCATTTAAAGCCTTGAAAGACCATTTTGGGCAGGTGCATGTTAACTTTGGTTCACCCATTTATCTGGATAAATTGATCGAATCGGAATATCCGCAATGGCGACGTGAAGACAGTGCCGACGATAAGGAGCGTGTTAGCAAGCTGGTGAGCAAATTAGGCAGTAAAATCATGTCTGGTATTAATGAGGCAACACATGTTAATGCAATGGGCTTGTTGGCAATGGCGCTTTTAAATTCGCCAGATCAATCGATGAGCGAAGCAAGCTTGCGACAACAATTAGATATTTATTTGGCGTTATTAGAGGCTGCTCCCTATTCTAAAGATGTCACCCGTATTCAGTTAACGGCAGAAGAGATTATTGCTTATGGCGAACAGTTTGGTACGGTAAAAAGGAATGTAGCTGAAGGCGAGACTAGTTTTTATGTAGACGGTAGTGATGCCGTGTTGATGACGTACTTTAGAAACAATATTGTTCACTTATTTGTTTTGCCTTCCTTTGTTGCTTGCTGTTTTTTGAGTCATCAATCATTAAAGCCTAAGCAAATCGTGCATTGGTTTAGATTGGTGTACCCCTTTTTAAAAGATGAGCTTTCGATGCATTGGAGTAATAGGCAAATTACCTATACAGCAAAAAAAGTGATCGCTAGTTTCATTGACCAAGGCTTAATTAAACAATCATCTGACAGCTTGTCGGTGGCTGAAGGACATCAGCAAACGATGACTTATTTATCCCGTGGCGTGTTATTAAGTTTGGAGCGTTTTTATTTAACGGTGCTGCTGCTAAAGCAAAATGGCGAAGGATCTTTTACGCGCTTTGAGTTGGAAAAAGCAGCGGGTGAAATGGCGGAAAAATTATCGCGTCTAAATGGCCTTAACTCGCCGGAGTTTTTTGATAAAGTCTTATTTAAAGGCTTCATTGAAATGCTTTATAACGAAGGGATTATCTGGGCTAACGACAAAGGAAAGTTAACCTTCGGCAAGGTGCTTAACGCAATTATTGATGATGCTGGTTTGGTTATGAGTCAACAAGTGCGCAAGAATGTTCACGAGCTTGTTAAGCTAAGTTAATTGTTCAAAAATTCTAAAGCCTGCGATATAAGTGCCGGCTGCTGAGCCGATGGTGCTAAACAAAAAAACCAACAAGGTGCGGGAGACTCTGTTTTTCCACCAGCCGGATAGTTTTACCGTGTCTTTTTTTAGTGTTGAAAAATCGCCGACACGAGGTTTTCTTATCCACGCCTCTGTAGCAGCGGTTACCATACCTGCGCCAACCGTTGGATTAAGAGATGTTAAAGGCGCTGCTAAAAATGCGGTGATAATGGTCAGCGGGTGAGCTGTTGCCAGTAAGGCGCCTAATGCAGAGAGCCCACCATTAATAACGACCCACTCGATGACTAATTGCCAGCCCAGTTCAGGCGCGCGATTAAAACCAATGCCAAAACCAATAAAAACTAGTGCAACAATAATCCAAGGAATAATTTTTGGCCATTGGCTAGGGGCGGGGAGAGTGTCGAGTTCTTCGAGACTTTTAGCGTCTTGAAGCTGAGAGTCAATGTAGGCTTTGATGCCCTTTAAATGGCCGGCTCCAATAACTGCGAGCATGCTGCTGTATTGCCCCGAGTTAGCATCGTTAACGATACGGTGCGCCATATATTGATCTCGTTCGTTAACAAGCGGCTCATAAATCTCACTCGAAGACTCTGCAAATTGAGAAAAAGTGGCGTCTAACACATCACCCTCTTTGAGCTTCTCAATATCATCCTCGCTGACTTTTTCTGAAAACATGACACTACCTAAAAGACCGGACACCAATTCCATACGTTTCCACCAAGGTACGTTTCGGTAAACACGTTTTAATGTGGTGCCCACTTCTCTATCAATTAGTAAGACGGGTTTGTGAGATTGTTGTGCTAGGTCAGCAGCGACTTTCATTTCTGCGCCAGGTTCAATGCCGAGTTCATCTGCCATTTTTTGCTGGAAAGCGCCTAATGCCAAGCTGGCTGTGACCATCGCCGCTTTACCGCTTTTGATGACATTAAATAAATCCATTTTAGCGAGGCTGTCAGGATCAATTAAAGCACTGTATCGGCTTGGGCAAAGCTCGACCGCAACCGCGTCATAGTTATTTGTTTCAATAAGCGTTTTCACTGCTTCAGCACTGGCTTTGGAAACATGGGCGGTGCCCAACAAAGTGACATGGCAGCCGTTGATGACAAAGTTTTCTATGGGTTGGTCTACGTCGTTACTCAAAGGATATCTCGGTTCATTAGTTTAAGTGTATGGCCGTATTATCGGTGAAATTCAAATTTTTCGCCCAATCTTTTGCGACTAAAAAGACACGGGTTTTTTCTTGTTTTGTTGGTGTATCGGATAAAAACCCAGCAAGGCATAACGGAGAATTTTTTGGACGATCTAAAAAGTATTGAACAATATCAACAGTAGTGAAGTAGCGTTGATCAGGCATATACGTTTGCGCTGCCATCCATTGGTTTTTATCCAGTAGTTGCCATTGGATTTTTTCTGCCTGAAAGTATTCCAGGAAATCATCTACTCTAGCCCATTGCCCGCGTTGATGACTGCTTGAAATGACGCTGGGGTAAACCTTGCTCGATGACCGAAGAGGGTGAAATAAGCGACCTTTTATAAGGCAGATATGCTCATCAATTGACATATTAAGCCGCTTGAGTTGTGTTTTAGCGGCGGGGTGCGCTGATAATTTACTTTGCCTTGATCGCATTGAGTGGTACTTAATATCCAAGCGGTCTTTTAACATGGGCCCAACCCAATGTTCGGCTTGAGAGGTATCGTTTATGTCAATGTAAAATTTACAAGCGACTTCCCAGTGTTGGATATTGTGCGTTAAGCGGTCCTTTACAATAAAATCAAATTCACCAATGGTTCTGTTGTGATCTTGGACTTGCAGGTTTTGGGCTAAAATTTCATGCCGACCATTATGCTTAAACCAATAGCTGAGCAGCGTTTCGAAGCGGTGCCCTAGTCGATAATCTCGTTGCTCTGCTAATAAATTAACCAGTGGCTGAGGGTTTTCGTTTAGTTCGTCAAGTTGCCGTTTAAAATCTTTGTGTGCTTGAGCCCAGTCATTTGCTGAGGTCCAGTTTCTATTATCCTGCTGTCCTTGAATAATAGGTGGGTTAGCTATAACCCACTGAAGATCCCTAACCAGTGAATGTTGCAAAAATGAAGGCTCAGGCAAGGTTAAAGCTAAGCGCCCTCGGGGCTGTTAAATAATAGGTAAAGGTCAATAACACAATCAGGGATTTTTTCGCTCATTTCGTCGAGCAAATCGTCAGTTAAGGGCGGCTCATCTTCCAATAATTCAGAGCAGCTTAGAATGGGCAAGGTGAGTTCGGCAACTTCTTCAGGGTGATGACTAAACCAAAGCTCTTCTTGGCTAAAAACACCTTGCATGAACCCTGAAGCCCACAGTGTCAGCGAGTCCTCGTCATCTTCGTCGGCTAAGATAGTTGGGAAATCACCATTCAACAAGGCCTGTTCAATTTCTTTTTTTAGGCTGACAATGGCCTCGGAAATTGTGTCATCAACTTCATTATCAGGAAGTATTTCAGCTAGGATTTGTTGCTGAGTTAAAGTGCCTGGCTGAACAACTTGGCTGGTTAAAAAACCATGCATTTCAAAAAAATACATGGCGTTATCTGATAACTCATCAGAATCGAAAAAATCGCTTAAAAGGGTCATAAGTATAGGTGAGTTTGAATAATTCTTACTGATTATGGCTGCCATCGCACCAGGGCATATTAGATGACTTGTTACACCCGCAGACGTAAAGCTCACCATCTTTTTTGGCAGTATGGACTAAAGGTCTAATGCCATCAGCTCGTTTATGGCTGCCGTCACAATGTGGCGCATTTGATGTCTTTCCGCACTGGCAGATATAGATTTCGTCGTCTTTTTTCAGGCTGATTGAATAAGGGGATTGTTTGTTGTACATAGTAGTTCCTTTGATAATAAATGAATCGAGTGCATGAATGTATTGATGATGCTCAAACGTTTGTCCAACTGTCAGTGAAATAAATCATACCGTTATATGAAACTTAACTTTTTACTTAGTAAACTGTAATAATGCAGTCAAACTAAATTATTGCAAAACATCTTAAAAGGTTTAGATTGGCGTCGCTTATTTGCCAATCTCAATGAACTTTCATTATTGACGATAGAAAAATTATGGAAACATTAACACAAGTACTCAGCTCAATCAGTAGTTTTGTTTGGGGCCCGGTTATTCTGGCTTTGCTATTAGGGACGGGCGTTTATTTAATGTTGGGGCTGTTTTTTTTACCCATCCGCCAAATCCCCGCGGCCTTTTCATTGCTTTGGCGGGGGCGTGTTAGTAATGAGTCAGAGGCGGGGGAGATTAGCCCATTTAATGCATTGATGACATCATTAGCGGCGACAATCGGTACTGGTAATATTGCAGGAGTGGCAACGGCGATTTTTTTAGGCGGACCGGGCGCTATTTTTTGGATGTGGTTAACTGCCCTCGTTGGAATGGCGACTAAATATGCTGAAGCCGTATTAGCCGTTAACTATCGAGAAGTTGATGCGAACGGTGCGTATGTAGGCGGCCCGATGTATTACATTAAGAATGGTTTGGGTAAACATTGGCAATGGTTAGGCTTTTTGTTCTCCTTGTTTGGTGCGCTCGCGGCGTTTGGAATTGGTAATACTATTCAAGCAAACTCAGTGGCTGACGCGTTAACTAGTACGCTGGGTGTGCCTGCTTGGCAAACAGGTTTGGTAATGGCTATTGTTGTTTATGCTGTGTTGGTTGGGGGTATTAAGCGAATAGGTCATGTTGCTTCTAGGTTAGTTCCATTAATGGGAGTTGCTTATGTTGTGGGCGCAGGCATGATTATTATTCAACATTTAGGCTCTGTGCCCATAGCGCTTCAGTTGATTGTGACTGATGCGTTTACAGGTACAGCTGCAGCCGGTGGTTTTGCCGGTGCGGGTGTGATGGCGGCAATTCGCTTCGGTGTTGCTCGAGGTGTTTTCTCGAACGAAGCCGGCTTGGGCACTGCGCCAATTGCGCACGCTGCTGCAAAAACAAATAACCCCGTGCGGCAAGGCAAAATTGCAATGTTGGGCACATTTATTGACACTATTATTATTTGCACGATGACCGCACTGGTTATTATCTTAACAGGCAGTTGGACCAGCGGCGAGACGGGTGCGTCATTATCGGCCCATGCCTTTAGTGTAGGACTGCCTGGGTATGGTGAGTATGTGGTGAGCTTCGGCTTGGCTATTTTTGCTCTTACAACGTTATTGGGTTGGAGCTATTATGGCGAGCGATGCGCTGAATATATTTTAGGGGTAGGTGTTATTCGGTGGTATAGAATCGTGTGGGTGCTGGCGATTCCCGTTGGGGCTGTTATGGATTTAAATTTCCTATGGTTATTGGCCGATGTACTCAATGGCTTAATGGCAATACCTAATTTGGTGGCCTTGTTATTACTGAGTCCAATTGTTTTTAAGCTAAGTAAGAAACCTTAAATAGCAGTCAGGCGTTGATCGGTTGGTGGGAGGATTGTTCATTGCGAGATAGGTTTAACTGGAAGCTGAGCCACTTTTCAAAAAAATAATTCAAGGCCCATTTATTGTTTAAGATATCTCTAGGTGAGGTTGTTTGCCGTTGATTCAACCTTAAAGAAGCATCAATACTGACGACCTCGACCGATTTTGTATCTAGGTAGATACGACACTTGAAACGTGATGTTGTTGATTCGGCGTGACTGCCTGTTGGGTGAATATAGGCGGTATAAGTAAAGGGCCCAGTCGCGATAACATCGGTTTGAATAGCGGTGCTAGAGAAGTCGCCAAGATCGATTTTTGGCACTAGTCTTAACAGCTTTACGTAGTTTTCTTCACAAAGCATTTGCAGGCAAAAAGACTTGTTAAGCGGCCTAACGGTATGCTGCATTAGCGAGTTGAGTAACTGGCTTTTGCGCTGTCAGTTTCCCAAACAGAAACGTCGACAACGGGAAAGCCCCCTTTAACGACATAATTATAAATGAGCTTTGCTAGGAATTCTGCGGTGGGGTGTTCGTCAACAACCATCAAGCGTTCGCCAGCGTCTTGGAGAAGGGGCAAAACAGGGTCATCTTTATGTAATAGAAAGTTATGATCAAGAGTTTTATTGACCCACTCGCCAACATAGTTTTTGATATCTGAGAAATCACACACCATTCCTTGATCATTCAGTTCGTTTGACTCAAGTGTAATGGCGACACGTGCTGAGTGGCCATGAAGGTGGCGACATTTGCCAGGGTGATTCATCAGCCGATGGCCATAACAAAAGCTTAAATTCTTGGTAATGCGGTACACGTTTTATCCTACCGGTTAATTCTCAGACGCCTTTAATGCCTTCGATGGTGGCTGCTACTTCATATTGGTTGGTGTCAACGGGAACGACACGAATGATTTCAATGATAGCATTAAGTGGAGGGGTGATGGGGTTAACAGGCTTTACAGATATTTCTAGCGAGGAACCAGTCGTTAACTTGTCTACTGTTGTAAAAAGAATACCCGCCGCGCTTAAATTAATACAGCTAGCGGTGCCTTTAGCTCCAGTCGTTGGATGGATGAACTCAATGTCACATACAGTATCCATACGGGCAAATTTTCGATAGTCAGGTGTATTAAGCATAAATTATTGTCGAATGAATAAAATTATGGTTTAAGTTTAGCTTAAAAAGTATAAAAAGTATTGTTGATTGAAAAATAACAGAATTAACGTCATATGAGTGAAGAAAATCGATAGAAGTGAGTCAAAACCATGCTTTTTTTTACTTGTAAAGACAGGTTTATTTTGGCACTATCAAATTGGTCTAGATAAAAAATAAAGGGCCATGGCTACCAAGAGGGTGGTTGCATTGTGCGATTGTAAATCACTTTATCGGGTGTATGAAAAGGTAATTTTTCAGGAGGAAGAAGATGGGTCAGCGAGTTGCATTGGTTACGGGTGGTACAGGTGGGATTGGTGAGGCAGTCTGTCAACGTTTTGTACAAGATGGTTACAAAGTGGTAGCGGCTTATAATAACGAGGAAAAAGCAAAAAAATGGCAAATTGCTCAAAAAGAGGCAGGCTTCGATATTGAGATAGTGCATTGCCCAGTCACGGATTTTGAAGCTTGTGGTGCGGCGCTTAAGTGGGTTGAAGAGAATGTGGGGGCTATCGATATATTAGTTAATAACGCCGGTATTACGAAAGATGGGATGTTTAAAAAAATGCCCATTGAGCGTTGGGAGGCCGTGATTGATACAAACTTGAATAGTTTATTTAATATGACTCGTCAGGTTTTTGAAGGGATGGTTGAGCGTGGTTTTGGTCGAATTATCAACGTTTCTTCGGTAAACGGCCAGTTAGGTCAGGTGGGTCAAGTCAATTACTCGGCAGCAAAAGCGGGTATGCATGGGTTTACAAAAGCATTAGCACGTGAAACGGCACGTAAAGGCGTTACCGTGAACACTATTTCGCCGGGCTATGTTGCAACACCGATGGTGATGGCTATTGCTGAAGATGTTCGGCAGAAAATTGAAAACAGTATTCCTGTGGGGCGATTATGTAAGCCTGAAGAAATAGCCCACGGTATTTCATTCTTAGCAAGTGAGCTGGCGGCTTACACAACGGGGTCAGATTTAAGCATGAACGGCGGCATGTTTATGCACTAAAATGGCTGGTATGGACAATAAATTTAGAAATGAGGAAAGATAGGATGTCAGAGCATCATATTCATAAGGTACCAACTGAAGTAGCGGCTCATGCGCATATCAACAAAGAGCGGTATGAGCGTGAATATAAGCGTTCAATTGAGGATAGAAATGGCTTTTGGAATGAAAAAGCAAACGAATTTTTGACATGGTCAAAACAGTGGGAAACGACTGTTGATTATGATTTCCGAAAAGGCGAAGTTAAATGGTTTGAAGGTGGCAAACTTAACGTGAGTGTTAACTGCTTAGATCGGCATTTAGAAACCCGTGGTGATCAACCGGCTATTATCTGGGAAAGCGATGACCCAACAGTAGATAAAACATACACCTATAAAGAGTTGCATGCAGAAGTATGCCGTTTTGCTAATGGCTTAAAAGCTCGTGGTGTAAAAAAAGGTGACCGCGTTTGTATTTATATGCCAATGGTCGCCGAAGCGGCTATTGCAATGCTGGCGTGTGCCAGAATTGGTGCGGTGCATTTGGTTGTTTTTGGTGGCTTTTCGGCAGACGCCCTGAAGGACCGGATTATTGACTCTAAAGCAAAAATTATTATCGTCACTGATGAAAGCATGCGCGGGGGTAAAGCAGTTCCTTTAAAAGCGAATGCTGACAAGGCTCTAAGTAGTTGCCCGTTGGTTGAATCGGTCGTGGTGGTGAAACGGACAGGTGGTACTGTTGATTGGACAGAAGGCCGAGATGTTTGGTATCACGAGTTAATTGAGAATGCATCAGCAGACTGCCCGCCTGAAGAGATGGACTCAGAAGACCCATTATTTATTTTGTATACATCGGGCTCTACAGGTAAGCCGAAAGGTGTTTTGCATACAACAGGGGGGTATTTATTGCATGCTGCGGTATCGCATAAATATGTCTTTGATTATCATGAGGGTGATATTTATTGGTGCACAGCAGATGTTGGTTGGGTGACAGGGCACACTTATATTGTTTATGGCCCGTTAGCTAATGGTGCGCAAACACTCATGTTTGAAGGCGTTCCAACTTACCCAGATGCTTCGCGTTTTTGGCAGGTTTGTGAAAAGCATAAGGTTAATATTTTTTATACAGCACCGACCGCGATTAGAGCATTAATGGCAAAAGGTGATGAATATGTTAAAGCCTGTGACTTGAGTAATTTACGTATTCTAGGCAGTGTGGGTGAGCCGATTAACCCTGAAGCTTGGGAGTGGTATTACAAAGTGGTTGGTGGAAGTCGTTGCCCCATTGTTGATACTTGGTGGCAAACGGAAACAGGTGGTATTTTAATGACGCCATTGCCGGGGGCTACAGATCTGAAACCAGGTTCTGCAATGCAACCGTTCTTTGGTGTGGAGTTTGGCTTGGTCGATAACGACGGTAATGAAGTACTGGGTAACCCGGCTGAAGGTATTTTGGTTATTAAGGGCCCCTGGCCAGGTATGTTTAGGACATTATTTGGTGATCATCAACGTTATATTGATGCCTATTTTGCAAATTACCCAGGCTTGTATTTTCCAGGAGATGGCGCGCGCAGAGACGAAGGTGGCTACTACTGGATAACGGGCCGCGTTGATGATGTGATTAATGTATCTGGCCACCGTATGGGCACGGCTGAAGTTGAAAGTGCATTAGTGCTTCATCCAGCGGTAGCGGAGGCGGCTGTTATTGGTTACCCACATGATATTAAAGGGCAAGGGATATATACCTTTGTGACCTTAATGGACGGTGTGGAGGCAACGGATGAATTGCGTAAGGAGCTGGTTGATCATGTGCGCAACGAAATTGGTCCCATTGCTTCGCCTGATGTTATTCAATGGGCGCCAGGCTTGCCTAAGACTCGTTCGGGTAAAATTATGCGTCGAATTTTGCGTAAAATTTCCGAGAATCTCATTGATGAGCTGGGCGATACGTCAACGTTAGCAGACCCATCAGTTGTTGATGATCTTATTGCTAGCCGCCCTAATAAAGCTTAATACTTAAGTTATTTACCTTGGTCAATAAACTGATGTTTTATGGCTGTAGGTATTAAGCATTGGTTAACGCTAAGTATAAAAAAGCCCGCTATAAAGCGGGCTTTTTTTTAAAGAATATACTTTTTAGTCATTAGTGGGTAATGATGGAAAGTCTAAGCCGGCCATTTTTTGCATCACGCGGACAACTTGACAGCTGTAGCCAAATTCATTGTCATACCAAAGGTACAAAACGCATGAGTCACCCGTTGCAATAGTTGCTTTAGAGTCAATCGTGCATGCCTTGCGTGCGCCCACTAAATCAGTTGATACGATCTCCGTTGAGGTGGTGAAGTCAATTTGCTCGCGCATGGGTGAATGAAGTGCAGTTTCACGTAAGAAATCATTCAAAGTGTGTTTGTCGGTTTCTTTTTCTAAACTGAGGTTAAGAATTGCCATGGAAACATTAGGGGTTGGAACGCGGATTGCGTTACCCGTTAATTTACCTTCGAGTTCCGGAAGTGCTTTAGACACCGCTTTGGCAGCGCCTGTTTCAGTGAGGACCATGTTCAGTGCAGCTGCACGGCCACGTCTTTCACCCTTGTGGTAATTGTCGATGAGGTTCTGGTCATTCGTGTATGAGTGTACCGTTTCCACATGACCCTTAATAATGCCATACTGCTCGTTGATGGCTTTTAAGGTCGGTGTGATCGCGTTAGTGGTACAGCTGGCGGCAGAAATAACTTTATCCTCATTTTTAATATCATCAGTATTAACGCCAAAAACGATATTTTTTACATCTTTACCAGGGGCAGTGAGTAGCACTTTGCCAGCGCCCTTTGATAAGAAATGTTCGCTGAGTTCAGCTTCGTCACGACGAATCCCTGTGTTATCAACAATAAGGGCATCATCAATCCCAAACTGTGTATAGTCGATTTCCTTTGGATGGCTGGCGTAAATCACTTGGATTAAATTGCCGTTCGCCATGATGGTGTTGTTTTCTTCATCAACTTTAATTGTGCCTTTAAACGAGCCATGCACAGAATCTCGGCGAAGCAAACTGGCGCGTTTTTGTAAATCATTGTCACCGCCCTTACGGACGACGATAGCTCTAAGGCGCATTTTGTTGCCCGAGCCAGTGCGCTCAATAAGTAAGCGAGCTAGCAAACGACCAATGCGACCAAAACCGTACAGAACCACGTCTCTCGGTTGTGAAATAGACTGTTCTTGGACTTGGCGAATGCCTGCGCCAAGTTTTTCCGCTAGAAAATCTTCAAGTTCTAGGCCCTGTGATTGATTGTTGAATTGAACGGCTAAAATGCCTAAATCAATACGCACAGGCCCAAGCTTCATTTTTTGTAGGGCAATTAATACCTTAAAGCTATCGTGAATAGAGAGCTCAACTTTCTCAAATTGACGAACATAGCGGTGCAGTTTCAGTAATGATACGGGGGAAGCATTAATTAGTGTTCGGCCATAAATTTTAAGGACTACGCCACTTCCACGGTACATTTTACCAATGATGGGAATCATGCTTTCAGCAATTTCCTGACGACTTTCCCACTCAGCTAAATATTGATCGTGTTGCTCTACACTCATAAATGTACCTGTTGTTTTTTCAAAGTTAAAAAGAAATTATATCAAACTATTTATCAAAAGTTGTACGATGCAGGTGACTACAAAGTGCTTTTGAAAGCTTGAAAGCTGATTCTGTTAAAAGTTAAATGAAGGTGATCATGTAATTGGCTAGTAACTACGTTGTATGGAAAACAAGGCAAGTTGCTCCATGGCCTTTTTATAGTCACTATTCGGTAAAATATTGAGCGCATCTATCGCTTTTTGAGCTTCCTTATCTGCAAATGCGGCTGTGTATTCTAATGACCCCGTAGATTTAATGATGGCTAAAATATCAAGGTAAGCAGTGCGGTCACCTTTGCTAATGGATTCTTTAATAAAATCAGCTTGTTGTTTGGAACCATGCTGCATGGCATGAATGAGTGGTAGCGTTGGTTTTCCCTCGGCTAAGTCGTCGCCAAGATTTTTGCCTAATTCATCTACATCGGCTGTGTAATCAAGCATGTCATCCATGATCTGAAAAGCATTGCCAAGGTGAAGCCCGTAGGAGGCTATGGCAGTCTCTATGGGCTCATCCTTATTGGCCAGTATGGCGCCCAGTTGAGTGGAGGCCTCAAAAAGTTTAGCTGTTTTTCTTCGGATAACTTCGAGGTATTGTGCTTCGTTGGTATCAGGGTTGTTAACATTAAGTAATTGTAATACTTCACCTTCTGCAATGGCATTGGTGGTGTGAGACAAAAGTTCCATCACACGCATGTTGTCAACGCTGACCATCATTTCGAATGAGCGAGTATGCAGGAAGTCGCCTACCAAAATACTAGCTGCATTACCCCAAATGGCGTTAGCGGTATCATCGCCACGGCGCATATCAGATTCATCGACAACATCGTCATGTAGGAGTGTGGCTGTATGAATGAATTCAATAACGGCCGCAAGCGTGGTGTGTTCACTTCCTTCATAACCTAACGCACAGGCAGATAGTGCAACGAGCATAGGTCTTAGGCGTTTACCTCCGCTGTTAACAATATGATAGCCAATTTGATTAATTAATAAGACATCAGAATTAAGTTCTCGTAGAATTTTTTTGTCTACTTGACTCATGGCGGGTGCCATCAGTTGTTGAATTGCTTTAAAGTCTATTTTAGGTGCTGTAGGGGATGCGATTGTGCTGCTCATTGGGTGGATAAAGTTAAAGTAAATTAAATCAATGGGGTATAATAACAAGGATTAAGGCGTAAAAGCAGTTAAGAAAATGCTTTTCCTTGTTTATTTGGGATTGACCAATAGCGTGCTAAAGGATAGAATTCGCCTCTTTTTTAAAACCACCCACAAACTAGGGAGTCTCTAGACAATGTACGCGGTAATTCAAACAGGCGGTAAACAATAT
>OJDD01000190.1_pt1 | contig 18929 bp, 13 predicted proteins | sample 1592591 | NCBI WGS metagenome assembly OJDD01 (sample SAMN05416809, study PRJEB24817) | seawater metagenome | isolation source: Sea water | place: Canada:Atlantic | collected 2013-07 | reverse complement strand
GCGTCACACAAAAATAAACGTTAAAGCCTCTGCGACAATTTGCCACATTCTCAGGGCTCAAATAACTCTGTAAGCTATCAGCAACTCTTAAAAGCTGATTAAGTAATTATTACTTCAAACATGCCGATGCCCTATGAGCATAAGGCAGCCCGAACCTTCCGTCTACCATTGTTTTTCGACCTCAAATCTATAAAGAGTTTTTATCGCCCTCTGGATCCCAGAGGGCTGTTTTTTGAATATCTGGATTAAGAACGTTTCCTTGCCGCTATTCTCATCCGCAATGCGTTTAGTTTAATAAAGCCTTCTGCATCTTTTTGATCATACGCACCGCCATCATCTTCAAACGTAGCGATATTTTCATCAAATAAACTATCGGTTGCTGACTCACGACCCACCACAATTACATTGCCTTTATAAAGCTTCAAGCGGATACGTCCATTCACTGTAATTTGTGACGCATCAATCATCGTTTGCAACATTTCACGCTCAGGGCTCCACCAGTAGCCATTATAAATAAGGCTCGCATAACGGGGCATCAACTCATCTTTTAAATGTGTCACTTCGCGGTCTAAGGTAATCGACTCGATGGCTCTATGCGCTTTAAGCATAATCGTACCGCCCGGTGTTTCATAACAACCACGCGCTTTCATACCTACATAACGGTTTTCTACGATATCGGCTCGGCCAATACCATTTGCCCCGCCTACTTTATTCAACTCCGCTAGAACCGTCGCTGGAGACATTGCCTGCCCATTAATAGCCACAATATCACCTGCTTTATATTCCAACTCAATATACGTTGCTTGATCTGGTGCATTTTCGGGTGATACCGACCAGCGCCACATGTCTTCTTCTGGCTCATTCCACGGGTCTTCTAAAATATCGCCTTCATAAGAAATATGCAGTAAGTTAGCATCCATTGAATACGGTGACTTTGTACCACGCTTCATATCCACCTCAATGCCTGCTTCTTCAGCATACGCCATGAGTGTATCTCGCGAGGTTAAATCCCACTCACGCCACGGCGCGATAATTTTTACATCAGGTTTTAATGCATACGCGCCCAATTCGAAACGCACCTGATCATTACCTTTTCCCGTTGCACCATGTGATATAGCATCAGCGCCGGTTTCATTTGCAATTTCAATTAAACGTTTTGAAATAAGCGGGCGAGCGATCGACGTACCTAGAAGGTACTCACCTTCGTAAATCGTATTTGCTCTAAACATTGGAAAAACAAAATCACGAACAAACTCTTCTTTTAAATCATCAATATATATTTCTTTGATACCGTAAGATTCGGCTTTAGCACGAGCTGGCTCCACCTCTTCGCCCTGGCCTAAATCGGCGGTAAAGGTCACCACTTCACAGTTATAAACATCCTCTAACCATTTAAGGATAACTGAGGTATCTAACCCACCGGAATAGGCTAAAACAACTTTGTTGACTTCTTGTTTTGACATGAGGGAACTCGCAACTTAAAAATAATGCGCGAATTATACCCGATTGAATGGCTGCTTGGCGCTACCCCGAGATTGAAATATCAACCCGTCTATTTAACTGACGACCAGCTGGGTACCTATTACTCGCTGTTGGCCGACTTTCGCCATACGCTTTGGTAACTATTTGGTTCGCTTTAACCCCTTTAGATAAAAGGTATTTTTTAATCACTTCAATTCGCTTTTTAGAGACTATCATGTTTGCCTGACGCGGCCCTTCACTATCGCTATAACCTTTTAGCACTAACGTACCTTTTGGCTTTTGCAGGCGCATAAACTCTAGTAAGTAATCCAACTTTTTATTATCTCGTTTATTTAAACTGATTGAACCCGACCTAAAATAAATATGACTAAACGGCTCCGGTCCTGCCACTTTAAGCCGCACACTACCATCAGGCGTATCTAGCTCTTCTGGATCATCTAAGGCGAGAATCTGCTCTTCAGGCATGCCTTGTTTAATCAGGTGTTCACGCAGCGATTTTATCCGGCGATCATAAACGCGACGACCATCTTTAACAGAAAAACCTCTCGTTCCACTGATCAAATCAATCCTTTCTTCTTCACCTGCTTCTCTTACATAAGTCACTGCTTTATTTAGCAACTTTCTGTTTTTATGCGTGATGGTTGTACTAAGATTATCAAATAAAGCCAGTTGTTGATGAACGTCTTTCTGGCTAAATGGCAATAAATCTTGGCGACAAGCTTCAAACTGCGCCATTGCATCTAAAAAATTTACTGAAGAAACCACTACCTTCACCAAATGACTCTGATTCGCCTTATAACTAAATTCTGGGAAGCGGCCACTTGACAGTTCTTGCAGCATTCGCTCAGACACTTGACTACCCACAACCACTGCTTGCTTTGTCGCTTTGACTGTTGCCAATTGCATGGAAGGCGAATCATGCATCCAAAGAGGTGCTACAGAGCTCAGCATAGCGGTTCGAATCGGCGGAACATATGACTCTGCTTTTAAAATAAAATTAACTTGCTCACCCGATTTTTGCTCAAAAATACCGACCCCATACCGAGGAATAACATGCGTCATATGGCAGGCTACTTTACTGCCTGAAAACTCCCATTGAGAGTCTGTCACCTGTGCTTGGTATTGCTGGGCGTGCACGGTCGCGCTCACAAACAGAAACAGTGCCGTAAATAAAATTTGAGTAATCACTTTCATACCGCTTATATCGGCTGCTAAAAACAAAACTTTATATTTTTTTATTCGCCTAAAAAACCATTAGCGAAGCTCATAAACTTTGCTGGATATTCAATATTCGGGCAATGCCCTGCCCCTGCTATCGCTTTAAAAGAGACCGTTGGAAATTTTTCTTCTGTGATCTTCCGATACCGTGGCACCAGTTAGATTGATATGCACCACTCATAAACAAGGCTAAACCACAATATTCTTTAGCCGTATCACTTAGTGGGAATCAAACAAGATTTAGCACTTAACGCAAGGCTTACTCTAGAGTATGGTCAACGCTATAAAGGCTAGTTTTTTTTAATCATAGCTAACACCCAGTTTCCCTAGTTTGTTTGTCACATCTGGAACTAGAGTCCTAACAAATGAATCCGTTAAATGCTGACTATCACGAAATACAATCATACCTTCAGTATTTCTTGCCGAACAAATGCCTTTTGGGCAAACCAATTCATTTAAATCTAACAAGCTAACATTTTCATACTGGATTGTTTCGGCCTGTAAATAACCAGCCACTTCCATACTCTCCTTAGCCCTAGCATTCACAAAACAGTTACGTTTACTATCAGAAAACACTCCGCCTCCTATTCCTCTTGCCAAACAACTCGGCCCATCAAATGTAAGGCTCGGTGTCCCTGGCAACACAATGGTACGACCGGCAACCTGAGACAAAAAACTTAAAACTTGTGCTGTTCCAGTACGCCATTGTTCAGCAGAAAAGTCGTAACTTTTTGCACTCCCCATAAAAACCACATCAGGCTTTATTAGACTGATAGTATTTAACGCCTCTTGACGCCAATTACTACAAACTTTATACACTTTACCTATGCGTGAGTAGAAAATATCATGCTCAACCATTGGACACGATGATTTTGTCAATACAATCACACGCCACATAGGTGAAGCAAATTTTTCAGGCAGGAGTGAAAACCACTGTCCCATCACACTATCACCTAATAAAACAACTGTCTTTTCCGCTTCTGGGTTTCCAAATAAACAAGGCTTAACGGCAGAACTCTGATACCAGCTATCACAACCTTTAGGATAAATAATAGGAATATCGGCTCTAGCCTGGTAAATTTCCTGTAACTTAGCGTTATTTGCTGCTTGATGAGCACGCTGCAGATTAGAAAAATTAATTATCAACAGCGTTAATAAAACGATCGTTGTTATTGAAGCAAAAATTACTCGTAGTGCTGAAAAGCAACTCCACCGCCCTTTCCAAAAAGGTAATTCAATATAACGATAACTGAACATCGACATTAATAAAGATAATAAAACCAAAGCCAATGTTTCTAGTACGTTATCTCCAAAGCCTAGCGAAGAACCAATTATTAGAATCGGCCAATGCCAAAGATAGCAAGAGTAAGACCTGTCACCCAACCATACAAAAACACGTTGAGATAGCAAGTTAGCAATTAAGTTTTGACGACTAAACATGATCACTAAAACGGCCCCAAGTGAAGGAACCAAAGCCCAAAATCCTGGGTAGACCAATGTGGGACTCATGAAAACCCCGCTTGATATAATCAATAACAACCCCAGAATGCCACTTAACAAAATGATCTCTGTACAAAGGGTGACGGTGAACTCTGCTCTTTCTTTTTAGCGAGTTTTTCCATAAGAAAAAAAGCCATTGCGCCCAAGGAAAACTGCCACACTCGCGACGGCATCAGGTAAAAAGACCAGATAGGGTTTTTAACAGACCAGTAAATACTTAATGATAGGCTTGCGGCAAAAATAATAGAAAATATCATTAATATGCCGGATGTGTGTGGGTTTTGCTGTGTCGTTTTTGAAAAAACCAACATCAATAGCAGAGGCCACAGCACATAAAACTGCTCTTCAACCCCCAGTGACCATGTATGTAAAAATAAATCTAAATTTTGAAGCTCAGAGAAATAATCAAACGTCGTAAAAGCAAAAAACAGATTACTTGTCCAAGTCGAAGCAAACAAAATAGAACCAGTTTGTTCTTCAAACTCTATAGCAGATAGGAATAACGCGGCTAATAGCTCAACAAAGACAATCATTACAAGCAAAGCAGGTAACAACCTTAAAAGCCTTCTTGCCAAAAAATTAATAAAATTAATATGACCTGTTGCAAGATGCCCACAGTACAACAGCTGAGTAATCAAATAACCCGAGATAACAAAAAAAACATCGACCCCAACAAAACCTCCTCCAAACCCAGAAATTTTTGCATGCGCCAAAATAACCAAGCCTATTGCTAATGCCCTAAGCCCTTGAATTTCAGGTCGATATATTAAATTGTTATTCCTTGGCATAAAGCCCTACACTCTATATTGATAATTAAGATTATTCTAAAGTGTAGTGAAAAATTTCAATTAGATTTTAAAAAATCAGTCAAGTGGCTCATAAACTCTACTGGAGATTCAATATGCGGCCAATGTCCTGCCCCTGCTATCGTTTTAAAAGAGGCCGTTGGAAATTTTTCTGCTGTAGTATGCAGGTACCGTGATGCTAGATAAGTTGATTGGCCACCGTTAATAAACAAGGTTAGACCAGTATGTTTTTTAGCCGTATCATTTTCTGGGAAGCCCATGATATTGAGCATATTATCTTCAATACTCGCTAGGTTTACTCGCCATTGGTAGCCACCGGATGTATTAGCGACTAAGTTTTGCAACAAAAATTGTCGCAAGCTAGGCGTACTCACCTTTTCAGCTAAGTACTTATCTGCTTCTTTTCTTGAACTCACTGTGTCTAACGGCACGTGATACAAGCCCAGCAGCACATCATCAAAATTATGCGTATAAACAACCGGCGCTATATCCACAATAATCAGCTTACTGACCTTATCGGGCCATGATAAGGCAAGCTCCATGGCCACCTTACCGCCCATGCTATGCCCAAGCACTATTGCGTCGTCTAATTGATGTTGCGCCATAAATGCCAGCACATCGGCCGCCATCAACGGGTAACTCATTTCATCTGCATGCGGCGATAAGCCATGATTACGTAAGTCTAGCGCATAGACCTTGTAACGATCTGCTAACTGCCTAGCGATACCTTGCCAGTTGCGCGCGCTACCAAACAGGCCATGCAGTATAATGAGCGGCTGCCCAGAATCCCCATGCTGTGTGAAATTTAACGCAATATCCATTACTAACGACTAGGTTTATTTTTTCTTAATATATAAATCTGTAATGGAGCCTGCTTGCATTTCGGCTGAAAAGCATAAAGTTTCAGACAAGGTTGGATGTGGATGAATGGTTAAGCTCATATCATCAACATCTGCGCCCATTTCCAATGCTAAAACGGCTTCAGCAATTAATTCACCTGCGTTAGTGCCCACAATACCGGCGCCTAAAATTCGTTTTGTTTCAGGATCCCAAAGGATTTTAGTCATTCCTTCATCGCGGCCTATACTTAATGCACGACCACTCGCTGCCCATGGAAAGACCGACTTTTCGTATTTAATGCCATCCGCTTTTGCATTTGTTTCGGTTAACCCCATCCATGAAATTTCAGGGTCGGTATACGCTACCGATGGAATGGTCATAGGGTCAAACGCTACTTTTTCACCGGCAATCACCTCAGCCGCCACTTTTGCTTCATGAACCGCCTTATGCGCCAACATTGGATTTCCAACAATATCGCCAATAGCGAAAATATGCGGCACATTAGTTCTCATCTGCTTGTCAACTTCAATAAAACCGCGCTCATCTACGTTAACACCAGCTTTATCTGCTGAAATTAACCCACCGTTAGGCCGACGACCAACCGATAGTAAAACTCGGTCATATACCGCCGACTCCGGCACACCTTCACCTTCAAAACTTACTTTCAAGCCAGCATCCGTTGACTCAATAGCGGTTACTTTTGCCTTCAAATAAATATTTTCCAGCTGTTTCGATAATCTTTTATGTAAGGGCTTAACAAGGTCTTTATCACAACCAGCCACCAACTGATCCATCAGTTCAATCACGCTAATTTTTGAACCTAGTGCATGGTAAACCGTCGCCATTTCCAAGCCAATAATGCCACCACCAATCACCAACATAGACTCAGGCACATCAGCCAGAGCAAGCGCGCCTGTTGAATCCATCAGGCGATCATCGTCATATGGGAAACCAGGAATTTTAACCGGTTGCGAACCGGCTGCAATAATCGCGTTATCGAAGGATATAGTTTGACTGCTGCCTTCATTTTCAACCACAACAGAATGACTGGATGCAAAATTCGCATACCCCGTCACGACGGTCACATTTCGTTGTTTTGCTAAACCAGCAAGCCCCCCTGTTAATCGCTGGATAATGTTTTCTTTATTTCCTCGAATACCGTCAATATCCAGCTTAGGCGGCTGAAAAGTGACACCATGTGCGGACATTTCAGCCGCCTCATGAATAACCTGCGCTTGATGCAACAATGCCTTGGAAGGAATACAGCCGACATTTAAACAAACCCCACCTAAAGAAGAGTAACGTTCAATTAAAACTACTTTTTTGCCTAAATCTGCCGCACGAAAAGCCGCTGTATAACCACCAGGCCCCGCTCCCATCACTAACACGTCGGCGTGTAAATCAGCGCCGTCAGCAGACCCTACACTGGTTGGTACAGTAGCCGTTTTTTCTTCTACTGTATCCTTAGACGCTGGTTTTTCATCTGTTGTTGAAGACTCTGTTGCTTCCAGCCTAATCAATGGCGCACCCTCAACCACTTTATCACCCAAGGCTACCAAAATCTCTTTAACGACGCCTGCTGATGTACTTGGAATATCCATCGATGCCTTGTCGCTTTCCAAGGTTAGAATACTGTCCTCAATGGCAATGCTATCGCCCACTGCAACATTAATATCAATGACCTCTACACCCTCACCAGATTCACCAATGTCAGGAACATTTACCTCTATTAAATTAGTCATCATGCCTCCTACAACAGTACACGACGAATGTCATTAAGATAGCCGGTTAACGCTACCATAAAGGCGGCTGCATCAGCGCCATCAATCACTCGATGATCATAGGTCATATCTAATGGCAACATCAAACGTGGTTTAAATTCTTTACCGTCCCAAACTGGCTGAATCTCCGCGCGTGTTGCACCGAGTATCGCCACCTCTGGTGCGTTGACGATAGGGGTAAAAGAGGTACCGCCTATGCCGCCCAAACTTGAGATGGTCATACAGGCTCCCTGCATGTCTTTTGGTGATAACTTACCCTCTCTCGCTTTTTTACTCATCACGCCCATTTGTTCAGCCAAATCATAGATGCTGATTTTATCAACATCCTTGAACACTGGCACAACAAGCCCATTGGGTGTCGCCACAGCAATACCAATATTATAATATTTTTTGTAAATCAGGTTATTGCCATCAGGCGAGAGGGAGGCATTAAATTGTGGAAACTCTTTTAAGGCAGCAACCAGTGCTTTCATCATAAACGCTAAAAATGTCACCTTCACACCACGTTTTTCTGCATCCGCTTTTAACGACTTCCGGAAGGCTTCCATCTCTGTAATATCAGCCAAGTCATGATGTGTGACCATGGGTACATTCAACCAAGCTCGGGTTAAATTTGTGCCCGTTAAGCGTTTAATTTTACTGAGTGGTTTTTCTTCAATCTCACCAAACTTTGTAAAATCTACCGCTGGGATAGGCGGTATGCCTGAACCTGTTGCTCCAGCAGATGTTGATGCACCTGAGATAATTTGTTTAACGTGGTTTTTAATATCTTCTTTTAAAAGACGGCCTTTAGGGCCAGTTGCCTTGCTAACCGTTGATAAATCAACACCTAGCTCTCTTGCAAACTTACGTACCGTTGGGCTTGCGTGTATATGCCCCGTCGGTTTGGAAGTCATCGGTGCCGATGCGACATTACTATTCGCCTGAGGTTTCGGTGCGGGCTTAGCTGGTTCTGGTGCTTTTTCTTCTGCTTTAGGCGCCGGTTTTACGGCATCCTCATCCTTTGCTGTTGCAGTAACTTGGCCAGACAAAACAACAATTAAGCCGCCTTCTGATACTTGATCACCCACGGCAACTTTAACTTCTTTAACAATACCATCAGCTGTTGAAGGAATCTCCATGCTGGCTTTATCGCTTTCTAAGGTCAATAACGATTGTTCTTTTTCAACCTTATCGCCAACAGCAATGTTTACCTCAATCACTTCAACTGAGTCAAAGTCACCAATATCTGGCACATAAATATTAATATCTTCAACCGAGCTCATGTCAGCTTCAACTGCCATTGTTTCTTCTTTAGCTGCTTCTTTAACAGCTGGAGCCTCTATGGATGCACCCGCCTCTTTTAAACGAACCACGACGCTGCCTTCTGCAACTGAATCGCCGACCATAACCAAAACTTCTTCAACAATACCTGCTGATGAGGATGGTATTTCCATACTGGCCTTGTCACTTTCAAGTGTTAATAACGCCTGCTCTATTTCTACCGTGTCACCCACAGCGACAAGCACTTCGATGACTTCAACCGCATCAAAATCCCCGATATCAGGAACAACTACCTCTATTAAATTACTCATTAAATTCTCCTGTTACAGACTTTAAACTAACCACGGTGCTGGCTTTGAAGTATCTATGGCATACTTCTCTATAGCCTGCTCTACCACAGCCACCTCTATTTCACCTAAATCAGCCAATGCATTTAGTGCTGTAACGGTTACATAAAAACGATCCACCTCAAAGAAACGACGCAGGTTTTCGCGGGTATCTGAACGACCAAAGCCATCGGTACCTAAAATAGAGCAGTGCTTACGAATAAAAGGACGAATCGAATCTGCCAATAAACGAACATAATCGGTTGATACGATAACTGGACCTTGGCGCTCATCCAAACAAGCTGAGACATAGGGAGTTTGCTTTTCTTGCGCCGGCTTGAGGCGGTTTTCACGCTCACAGGCTTGTCCTTCTCGCGCTAGCTCAGTAAAGCTTGTACAGCTCCATAAGTCAGACTCAACACCCCAGTCGGTTTTTAGTAACTCTGCCGCTGCTATCACTTCATTAAAAATCGTTCCCGAGCCTAATAACTGAACCCGTAACTTACTTTTTTTGCCGCCTTGCTTAAATAAATACATCCCTTTAATAATGCCTTCTTCAGCACCTTCCGGCATCGCTGGGTGAGCATAATTTTCATTCATTACGGTTAAGTAATAAAAAACGTCTTCTTGCTCTTGGAACATGCGTTTTAGACCGTCATGCATGATGACAGCCAACTCATAATTAAACGTTGGGTCATACGAAATACAGTTTGGTACAGACGATGCCCATAACAAGCTATGCCCATCTTCGTGCTGAAGGCCTTCGCCATTAAGCGTCGTTCGTCCAGCCGTTCCGCCTAACAAGAAGCCACGTGCACGCTGGTCTGCTGCCGCCCATATTAAATCGCCAATACGCTGAAAGCCGAACATTGAATAAAAGATATAAAACGGAATCATCGGAACATCGCTGGTTGAGTACGACGTACCAGCTGCGATCCAATCACACATTCCGCCCGCTTCATTAATACCTTCTTGCAGCACTTGGCCGTTTTTATCTTCTTTGTAGAACATCAACTGTTCGGAATCTTGTGGCGTGTACAGTTGCCCCACGTGCGACCAAATACCTAACTGACGGAACAAGCCCTCCATACCAAACGTACGCGACTCATCTGGCACGATAGGCACGATACGTTTACCAATTTCCTTGTCTTTCAATAAGATATTTAATAAGCGAACAAAGGCCATCGTAGTCGAAATTTCACGCCCTTCCGAGGTACCTTTCATCATCGGTTCGAATACAGATAAATCTGGGGTTTTCAATGAGTCTGATTTTTCACGGCGCGCCGGGAGGTAGCCACCTAAATCTTCACGCTTCTTCTTCATGTACTCTTGTTCTGCAGAGCCTTCTGGAAAAGTAAGGTAGGCAAGATTATCAACATCTTCATCAGAAATCGGTAGTTCAAATTTATCTCTAAAGTGAAGCAATGAGTTATGGCTCATCTTCTTCTGCTGGTGCGTGGTATTTTGCGCCTCACCCGACTCACCCATGCCGTAACCTTTGATGGTTTTTGCTAGGATCACAGTCGGTCTATTTGTTTCTTTGCAAGCCGCATCATACGCAGCATATACTTTAGCTGGGTCATGTCCGCCACGATTCAAATCCCAAATATCTTTATCGGACCAGTCAGCCACCATCGCTTTGAGCTCTGGCGTATTAAAGAAGTTCTCACGTACATAAGCCCCATCTTTGGCCTTCATGGTTTGGTAGTCACCATCAACGCACTCCATCATACGTTTACGTAAGTGACCTTCAGTATCACGCGCTAACAGGGCATCCCAACGATTACCCCAAACCACTTTAATGACATTCCACCCAGCCCCTCTAAATTCTGACTCCAGCTCTTGAATAATTTTCCCATTACCTCGAACCGGTCCATCTAGCCGCTGTAAATTACAGTTGATAACAAATACCAGGTTATCAAGGTTTTCACGCCCTGCCATACCAATAGCACCTAATGATTCTGGCTCATCGGTTTCACCATCGCCCAAAAACGCCCAGACTTTTCTATCTGAGGTTTCAGCAAAACCTCGATCTTCCAAGTATTTCAAAAAGCGCGCTTGGTAAATTGACATGATCGGCCCCAAACCCATTGAAACCGTTGGGAATTGCCAAAAATCGGGCATTAGCCAAGGGTGCGGATAAGATGATAAACCACCACCATCAACTTCTTGACGGAAACCGTCCATCTGCTCTTCGCTCAAACGACCCAGCATAAATGCACGTGCATAAATCCCAGTTGCTACATGTCCTTGCACATAGACTAAGTCTCCGCCATGCGTTTCACTGGCTGCATGCCAAAAATGGTTATAACCTACATCATATAAAGTTGCTGATGAGGCAAAGCTGGCAATATGCCCCCCAACGTTGGTATTTTTATTCGCTCGAAGCACCATGACCATGGCATTCCAACGAACATACGAGCGAATTTTATGCTCTAGTGTGCGGTTGCCAACATATTGCGCTTGCTGCGGAACGCTAATAGTATTTATATAGGCTGTACTTGCGCTAAACGGAATCTCTGCTCCAGCAAGCCTCGCCTTTTCGATGAGGGTCTCCAGTAAAAAATGAGCGCGTTCTTCCCCCTCATGCTCAATAACTGCCACGAGCGCTTCAAGCCACTCTTTTGTTTCCTGCGGATCCGTGTCGTTTGAGTTTAAGGTTGAAGGGACTTGGTCGACTGACATACTTACTCCAGATGAATTAATTGTTATATAAAAGGTTTCAGCTTAGCATTTCCACAACCATTCAATTGTGAACTATACTCACTTGCAATATACGCGCTAAAAATTAAGCTAAATAGCCTGATGGGCCGCTGTATAGAACTCTACCAATATTGATTAGTATATACCAATAATCAGTTAAATATTTTGATAAAAAAACGTTAAAAACCCATGAAAAAAAATAGCATTTTAATACTAAGCATCCTCTTTTTTATTTTTTCCAACTTGGCGAATGCTGGGAAGCTATACAAATGGGTCGATGAAAATGGAAAAATATCTTTTTCTGACAAAGTCCCACCTGAAGAATCAAAGCGTGAACGCGAAGAGCTTAACGAAGAAGGTCGGACTGTAGCCGTACAAGATGCCGCTAAAACTCCAGAAGAAATTCGGCAACTGAAAAAAATTAACAACTTGCAGAAGACTCAAAATGAGCTCCTTCAGCGACAACTAGCAGAGGACGCCGCCTTGCTGAAAACTTTTCGTACCGAAGAAGACATCGATACATTAGCAAAAAGCAAACTTGAGATGATCAACTCACATATCTCAATCGCCAACAATCAGTCTAAGACATTAAGAAAACAACTCATTATTCATCAAAAAGCCGCCGCAAATTTTGAACGTGCCGGAAAGGCAATCCCAGACAAGAGCCTTGCAAACATTAAGCTCGCCGAAGAGCAGTTTCATAAGAAGCAACAAGAAATCGCTGAATTTGAGTCACAAAAGGTTCAGCTAAGCCAACAACTTAGCAACGACAAGAAGCGATTTAATACTGTAACAAAACAAACCGGAGAAAAACCTAAGATTCATGATGGGAGCATACCCAGTCTTTCATTAGGTGAGCTTACCTGCCATCAAAAATCCTGCGACTTTTTATGGGAGAGCGCCATTACCTTTATCACCCAATCAGATGGCAAAATAATTTATCGCTCAGATAACCTTATCCTCACGAAACCTCCCAAACTTAGCAAAGAAATAGGGTTATCTTTAACCAAGATCAGCCAGGAGCAGCAGACCAACATTATATTAGACATTCGGTGCGCTGACTCAAAAGGCGGAAAAGAGACATGTAGAAGCCCGCTAACGACCCAACTCGTGGAAAGTTTCAATCAGCTAGCTGACTAACTTCGAACCAATAAAGTCCCCATCCCTTTATCTGTTAATAACTCGAGTAACACAACATGAGGAACGCGCCCATCAATAATGTGGGCGCTATTAACACCCCCATTTAAAGCATCCATTGCACACTGAATTTTCGGCAGCATACCACCAAAAATAGTTCCATCTTCAATAAGCCCATTCACTTGGGCAATGGATAACCCCGTTAATAACCCACCTTCTTTACTCAGCAAGCCGGACGTGTTGGTCAATAATAAAAGCTTTTCAGCACCCAATATTTCTGCCATTTTACCGGCGACTAAATCAGCATTAATATTATATGATGCACCGTCTTTGCCAACACCAATCGGGGCAATCACGGGAATAAAATCACCTTGCACCAACATATCAACAACAGCCGGATCGATACTATCGACATGGCCAACATGGCCCATATCTATTAGCTCTGATGCTTCTTCTGAAGCGGCTTCCTTAGCTGAAATTTTCTTCGCTCGAATTAAATCACCATCTTTACCCGTTAAACCTACAGCCGAGCCACCGTGCTGATTGATGAGACTAACAATATCCTTATTGACTAAACCACCTAACACCATCTCAACAACATCCATGGTATCGCTATCGGTAACGCGAATGCCATCAACAAATTGACTCGTCATGCCTAGCTTCTCTAGATGACGACCAATTTGTGGCCCACCGCCGTGAACAACAACTGGATTTAAGCCCACTTGCTTTAACAACACAATGTCTCGAGCAAAGCCACTTTTTAACTCTTCATCCACCATCGCGTTCCCACCGTACTTAATGACAATGGTTTTACCCGAAAACTTCTGAATATAGGGAAGCGCCTCGCTCAGTACACGGGCTGTTTCGATGGGATCAATTTTTCTATTCTGCATAGCTTTTAAATTTTTTATGGCTAGATAATGTTGCTAAAACGGTAACGTGATGCTTTTATTAATATTCAGCATTTGCTCTCTAAACACCTCTTTAATACGCGCTAACGCGGCCTCATCATCGGCCTCAAACCGCAACACTAACGATGGCGTTGTATTCGACGCTCTGACCAGCCCCCAGCCATCTTTAAATTCAACTCGCACACCATCAATAGTAATGACATTACCACCTTCAAATGTTGCTTGCGACTGTAATTGTTCTACAAAAATAAAGTTCTCACCCTCTTCCAAACTGACGTTTAATTCAGGGGTGCTAACACTATCAGGCAAATCAGCAAAAATGTCGACTGTGGAACGAAACTCTGCCGTTAGAATCTCTAACAACCGTGCTGCCGTATACAAAGCATCGTCAAAGCCAAACCAGCGTTCTTTGAAAAAGATATGACCGCTCATCTCACCGGCAAGCTCAGCATTGGTTTCTTTCATTTTAGCTTTAATAAGCGAATGCCCAGTTTTTGACATGATCGCTTTACCGCCATGCTTAGCGATCACTTTTGCCAAGTTCCGCGTACATTTGACATCGTAAATAATGTCGGCCCCAGCTTGCCTAGACAACACATCCATCGCATATAACATCATTTGCCTGTCTGGCCAAATCACATTGCCGTCAGAATCAATCACACCTAATCTGTCGCCGTCGCCATCAAATGCTAAACCCAGCTCCGCCTCTTCTTCGCGCACTTTATCGATCAGTTCTTGCAAGTTTTCAGGCTTACTAGGATCAGGATGATGGTTTGGAAAATTACCATCAATGTCACAATATAATGGTATGACTTCACAACCCAGTGTCGATAAAAGCATCGGTGCTGCTTCGCCTGCCACACCATTACCACAATCAACCACCACTTTCATCATGCGCCCTAAACGAACATCACTAGTAATAGCACCAATATACTCAGGTAACATCATTTGCTCTTGATAGGTCCCTTCGCCGCTTTCAAAGTCTTCTTGCAAAATCCGCTGATAAAGCTTCTGAATAGCATCGCCTGATAAGGTATTACCCGCTATGACTATTTTCAAACCATTATAGTTTGCTGGATTATGGCTCCCGGTAATCATCACTCCTGATTGAGTATCTAGCTGGTGAGTTGCAAAATACAATACGGGTGTTGGCACCTGCCCAACATCAATCACATTACATCCTGTTGCTTTTATACCCCTCGATAAGGCCTCACTCAGCCTTGAACTATGCAATCGCCCATCGCGGGCAATGGCTATCGTCGCCTGGCCCACATTTAATGCCTCTGTGGCTATAGCACGACCAATCAAAAAAACAACTTGCTCAGTTAATGTCTCATCAACAATGCCACGTATGTCATACGCTCTGAAAATAGATTGCGGCACATCCGTTTGCGATACGACTTCAATTCCCGTTTCGTTCATAAAGGCAGGGCTAGAGGCTACTTCTTCTTGCTGAACAATATTTCCCTTTATTGTTTCTGCTATCTCTTCCTTGCTTAATATCTCATCATTATCTGTTAACAACGTTTCTTCATTATCTGTTTCCAATGCTGGCTCCCTTGGCTCTTTTATTTTTCCTGCTCTAAATATGTTACTCATTCGTTTACGCCTACCTTTATTTATTGCTCTAGTAAGCAACCTACTTAAGGCTAAAATCACAACCAATAAACAGATAATATACCAGCCTAATTCAGCCATCGTTATAGGAGCCGGTGTTACCTGCTTTTTCATTACTATTCGCCAATGCGTACCTGCTATTTGGATAGCTCCCACATTGCTAGCACTTTGATGAGAAGCAGCACCAGCACTCGAGATCATTAAACCCCTTTGCTTTAATTCTAGCCAACCAGCGTGCTCATTACCTAAAGCAGACTTAAAAACATGTTGTAAGGCAGTCACATCAAGGCTCACCAAAATCACCACTTTTAATTCATCGCCTTCTACAACAGGCGCAGCAATAGCTATATGCTGGTTATCACTGCCCATCATATGTACCTCAGGCATTTGAATTTCCTTATACTCTTCTACTTTTCTTACAAGATCTAAGCCTGCATAGCCTAGCGGCGGTTTAACTGATACGTCAATTTGCATTAACCCTGGCCGAATAACTCGTAACATCGTTATTTCATCCAGCGACGCTCTATGCTGAACAACCCAGTCTGTAAGCCCCTGCTCATTATTATTTATACTAGCCAGTAAGGCAGGGTCTTGTGCCAAGCTTTCAATGGCTTGCCTCCAACTTAGTACTTTTGCAGACAATGCATCGCTGGCCTTTTCCACGCTTGCTGTTAAGTGCTCAGTCTGCTCAGTATTTTGCCACTCAATTTGCTTAAGGTAAACATAACACCCAACACCTGCCGCGATAACCAGCAGCATCAACACAAGCATTATTTTATTTACCATTTACTTACCCTTTTCCTGTGTGCCCAAACCCACCCTCACCACGTTGACTATCGTTAAAACTAGCAACCTGCTCAAACTCAACTTGCTCCACAGGCACAAATACTAACTGTGCAATACGATCACCAATATCAATATTGAACGCTGTCTTTCCACGGTTCCAACATGAAACAAACAACTGCCCCTGATAATCAGAATCAATTAACCCCACCAAATTCCCTAGCACTATACCGTGCTTATGACCCAAACCTGAGCGAGGCAAAATAACGGCCGCTAAACTCGCATCGTTAATATGTATCGCCATACCTGTTGGGATTAGCTGTGTTTCACCCGGTTTAAGCAACAACGGCTCATCCAAACACGCCCGTAAATCTAACCCTGCTGAACCGGCTGTTGCATATTCTGGTAATGGAATAGACTGTCCCAAACGCTTATCTAATAATTTAAATTGTATTTTTTTCATGATATCTTTTTGCTATTAATGCCACTAATTCTCGGGCCAGATCAGGCTTAGGCATACTGCCGAGCTCCTGAAAACCACTCTCCCAATATACCGATAGGGCGTTGTAGTCGCTGTTAAACCCACCGCTTTCTCGTCCAATCCAATTGGCGGCAATCATATCCAGCGATTTTCTTTCTAATTTGTCTTTTGCATAGGTTTCTAAATTATCTGTTTCTGCAGCAAAACCTACACAAAATGTTGAGTCATCTTCGGTTGCAACCTTGGTCAAAATATCGGTTGTTTTAACCAGCGTTAATTGCATTTCTGAGGCGCTTTTCTTTATTTTATTTTCTGCAATCTCAACCGGCGTATAGTCTACTACAGCAGCTGAGGCGATAAAGATATCGGCTTGCTTAGATTTTGACATCACCGCCTCCGTCATCTCGTTTGCACTGATAACATCAATGCGCTTTACCCCCGAAGGTGTTGGGAGATGCACAGGCCCTGCAACTAACGTGACATGTGCCCCCGCTTCTACACAGGCTTGTGCCAATGAAAAACCCATTTTCCCCGAACTGTGATTGCTGATATAGCGAACTGGGTCAATCGCTTCTCTCGTAGGGCCTGCATTTAACAATACATTCAAACCCGCCAACTCACCAGTTTGAAAATGCTCTGCAACTGCTAATGCTAATGCCTCTGGCTCTAGCATCCGCCCCATCCCTGTTTCACCACATGCTTGAACACCCTCAGCAGGACCGAGAATTACCACACCCTGAGACTCAAGTTGGCGAATGTTTTTTTGCGTATTCAGGTCATCAAACATCGCCCTATTCATTGCAGGTGCTAACATCACCGACTTTTCCGATGCCAACAAAAGGGTTGTTAATAAATCGTTCGCCATACCCGATGCGAGACGCGCTATAAAATCTGCACTGGCTGGCGCTACCAATATCACATCTGCCCAACGCGCTAGATTAATATGCCCCATACCCGCTTCTTCCTCAGCATCAAGTAGCTGGGTATGCACCGGTGACCCCGATAAAGCTTGAAAGGTCAATGGTGTTATAAATTCGGTAGCAGCCGGCGTCATCACAACACGCACTTCCGCCCCCATCACTTGGCATTGGCGCAATACTTCAGCGGCTTTATAAGCTGCTATTCCTCCTGTTACACCCAGTAATACACGCCTATGCTGTAATTTGTTCACGTTAAGATTTCTTTGATTAATGAATTCAACATCATATTATGTCATATAACAGGGTAAGAGCTTTAAAGCGAATGAAATTTCGCCGTGCATTTTGAGTACGACTTGCCTTTAAATCACACAAACTTGTGCTAGCTGCCCTACAAAACAAACACCCCACAAGCCCTTTTAAAAATACCGGCAAAGAATAGGCATTTTACGCCAGCTTCTCAAGGTATACTCTACATCGCACGCTATTAACGTTATCAAGGATTGATTATGTCTATTACGGATTGGCCAGAGTTAGAACGTCCGCGCGAAAAGCTACTTCACCTAGGCGCTTCGTCTTTATCTGATGCCGAACTTCTTGCCATCTTTTTACGTACAGGTACGCAAGGCGTCACAGCTGTCGATTTATCCCGCCACTTACTTAAACAATTTGGCTCACTCAATGCGCTGATGCATGCTAAACAAGCTGAGTTTTGCACCGGTCACGGCCTAGGCAGCGCCAAATATGCGCAATTACAAGCCGTGCTAGAAATGGCTCGTCGTTATCTAAAGGAAAACATCAGCCATGAAAATATTCTCAATAACCCTCATGACACCAAGCAGTTTTTAAAAAGCCAACTAGCCCACCAACAACGAGAAGTTTTTGCCTGCCTCCACTTAGACACTAAACACCACGTGATTGCATTTGAGGAACTATTCTTTGGGACTATTGATAGTGCCAACGTTCACCCACGGGAAGTCGTCAAAAGTACATTGCAACACAATGCAGCTGCTGTCATTTTTGCGCACAACCACCCATCCGGCAACACAACCCCCAGCCAAGCAGATATAGAGATTACCCGCCAACTTACTAAAGCATTAAGCTTAATTGACATTAACGCTGTCTCTTATACACATCTGACGCTGCCGACGACTCCTTACGTGT
>OJDD01000180.1_pt1 | contig 19682 bp, 18 predicted proteins | sample 1592591 | NCBI WGS metagenome assembly OJDD01 (sample SAMN05416809, study PRJEB24817) | seawater metagenome | isolation source: Sea water | place: Canada:Atlantic | collected 2013-07 | reverse complement strand
AGATAGCGTAGCGTCTCGTGGGCTCGGAGATGTGTATAAGAGACAGATCTACAACTGGCCAGATTTTCCAGCTGACGGCTCACAGTGGGATCATCTGTTTCGGGCAGATGACGAACTCAAGATTGGAAACCTGCGGGGTCAAGTGATGTTCTCGCCGGGCCACACCAAAGCCTCAGTCACCTATGTGATTGGTGATTCAGCGTTTGTGCATGACACGATTTTTCAGCCCGACTTCGGCACAGCCCGTGCAGACTTCCCCGGCGGTGACGCTCGGCAACTGTGGGAATCCATTCAGAGCATCCTTTCATTACCGGATGAGACTCGGCTGTTTACCGGGCACGATTACATGCCTGATGGCCGAGACTCTGAATGGGAGAGCACCGTCGCGGAACAGAAAAGAACCAACAAGCATCTGGCGAACGCCTCGCAATCCGAGTACGTTGAATTCCGGAATACCCGCGACAGTGAATTGCCCATGCCCAAATTGATCCTGCATGCATTGCAGGTGAATACCCGAGGCGGGCAACTGCCAGAGCCGGAGGAGAACGGCAAGCGATACCTTAAAATTCCGCTGGACGCACTTGAGGGCCCAGCCTGGGGATAGAGATCCAAACCGAATGCATACCTTTTCGCCGGGCCGAACAGCCCGGCTTTTTTATGGGCGCAACATCTATCGACCTGGAAAAGTGACTTTGTCACTGAAGCTCACGTTTCTGGCGGGATACCTTAAACTGGAAATCAGTCTATGAACCAGAACGGAGTTTCAATCATGATCAAGTCATTCAAGACCACGGCAATTGGCGCGATGATGACGACGTTGGCGTCATTCGGCGTCCAGGCAGACGTTCACAAAAGCGGTGTTGAGGAAGTGCTGGTCATTCTTTCCAGTGACTCCTTGCAAACTCAGGGGATGGCGATGGTACTTTCCAACACCATGGCCAAGCAGGGGGCCAAGGTAAATATACTGCTGTGCGACGAAGCCGGTGATCTGGCACTGAAGTCCTACGAAGCGCCGACGCTAAAGCCAAAAGATGTTACTCCGGGACAGATGCTACGAGGCCTGCTAAAGCGGGGTGGTCAGGCAAAAGTCTGTGCCCTGTATCTCCCGAACAGCGATCACGGAAAGGATGAGTTGATCGACGGCGTCGGCGTTGCCATGCCGCCAGAAATGGCCGGCCAGATGCTAATTCGTAAGATACGAACTTTCACTTTTTGAATCTGAGAATGCCCGGAGTCCTCAGACGCCGCGCATTCTCTATCCAGTCTGCTAAAATCTCGCAAAACTCCGGTTCAGGGGCGATAGATCTTTTCAGGGTTGAGATTCATGGACCACGGCAGTCCTTCGTTCTGCCAGCCATTCACGATTCTCATATCTTTTTTCTTTCCTTCCTTAGCGCCATTGCCCTGAAAGCCGTGGTCAATGTACCTCACATTAGTGAAGCCCTGTTCCATCAGGTATTCCGCGCTCGGCTTGCCACGGCTGGAACCGGAGCGGCACATGGTGATAACCAGGCCATCCTTGGTAAGCCCTTTTGCTTTCAAGGCTTCCTCTACCTGCGCGGCGAATTCCGGATCGGTGCTCATCGCAAAGCGGCCCTTGTCGGCAAGAAAGTTCGAGCGATCGGCCAGTTTGAACGGAATATTCTTGTCGATAACGTCAGTGAAGCCAATGAACATAATTTCAATCGGATCGCGGACATCCACGAACAGGAGTTGGTCTGCCTGTTTCTGGATCAGGTCATAGGTTTCCTGCGGCGTTAGAGCGAGCGCTTCCTGAGCCTGAGTGTGGGGCGACTACCGCTATCAGTATCTGTCGCATGAGTGTCTCCTGTTGAGACGAGGTTTTCTTTAAGTGCGGGCAGAGCAAAGCGCTCACCGAGTGGCAAGCGCTCGCAGATCTAGAAACCCGCCTAGAGTTTGGTAGTGCGGAGGTACGGACGGATTTCGTTCCAGCCGTTCGGGAACAGGCCCTTGGCTTCTTCATTGGAAATGGAAGGTGGAATGATCACGTCTTCACCCTTGCGCCAGTCTGCAGGCAACGCACATCTATTGGCGTCGCCGGTCTGAAGTGCATCGATGACCCGCAAGATCTCGTCAAAATTTCGGCCCACTGCCATTGGGTAAGTCATGGTCAGGCGGATTTTCTTGTTCGGGTCGATGATAAACACGCTGCGCACGGCTGCAGTCTCACTTTCACCGGCGTGGATCATTTCATACAACTCGGCCACTTTGTGGTTGGCGTCAGCGACGATCGGGAACTGGAGGTTACAGTTCTGAGTGTCGTTTACGTCGTTGATCCATTTCACGTGTTCTTCGACTGTGTCTGTGGACAGGCCTAGCGGCTTGGTATTGCGCGCTGCGAATTCTCCGGCTAGCTGGGCAGTGCGGCCCATTTCGGTGGTGCATACAGGAGTAAAGTCAGCCGGATGGCTGAAGAAAAACACCCAGGAATCGCCGGCCCAGTCGTGAAAATTGATCTTTCCGGCGGTGCTGTCGATGGTGAAGTTCGGGGCGGTATCGCCAAGCAATAAGCTCATGTTTTGTCTCCATCAGAAGTTCAGGGGGCGTAGGCGAAAAGCCTCGCAAGCTCACTTGCAGACTAAGCGCCTATTACTTTGTAAGTCTATTTAATTATAACTATATTCCAAATTAAGCTAATGTATTTTCGTTGTAGTTTTGAGTCCGCAAACTTGGAGCTGCTTGCCTCAGGGTTTTCGTCTGCAGGTATTCAAACCAATGAATGAATAGGCTGGGCATCTCCCCATCATCGCTGTGGCGAGCGGTATGATGCCAATCCAGCCCCACGGGGTTTGTGGTCCTATGAATACAAGTGCAAGCAACCCAATTCCAACAATGGTTCTTGCACTGCGGTCTATGGTTCCGATGTTTTTCAGCATTGTCCGTCTCCGTAATGTGCTGGCCTTGTGGTAGCCAAAATAGACTGAGCGGAATGGCGGGTTCAGTGACAAAGTCACAGTTGACGGGCCGCTGGCTATCAGATAGGTGTAATAAGATGTTGAGTCACAACATTCTTGATCGTCTTGAAGAGTCTCGCCGCCGTGCGATTCTGGGAGCGCTTAAGCCAATTTAGATCCCTGCCGGCCAGGTTCTGTTTGGCGCTGGCGACCGTTGCAAGGGGTTGCCTCTCATCTTGAGTGGTCGGGTTAAGGTGCAAATGACAGACGTGTCCGGTAATCGCATCGTCCTCTATCGGATCGACCCGGACGACGTCTGTACACTTTCCATCGGGTGCCTTATGACTGGAAGGTCGTACCGTGCAGAAGCGATTGTTGAGGAGGCCGCCGAGATTTTGCTTATCCCCGGGGCGTTGCTTGATCAGCTTATGGGGCAGTCCAAAGATTTTCGGCTTGGCGTGCTGGAGTCCTACGGGCGTCGCCTGGATGATTTGATGTTGCTAGTGGAAGAAGTGGCTTTTCGTCGCATGGACCAGCGTTTAGAGGAGTGGCTGACATCTCATATGACTGATGGATCCATGGAGGTAACTCATCAACAGATAGCCTCTGAGCTTGGTACTGCACGAGAAGTGGTGAGTCGTCTTCTCAAAGAATTTGAAAATCAGGGAAGGGTTGAACTGTCGCGCGGACATATTCGGTTGATTGCCTGATCTTGTTTGCCATAAGCAGCATGGCGGTACTCTCTCTGTTATCGATGATTCTTCTTACGGCAGCGAAGTGTCGCCCGCATTTGAGCTGTCTTGGGTCGGGCGCACAGGCCAGTATGGCAGCGGCTGTTCGAGGCCCGATGCCAGGAGATGGGCGAGAAGCGTATGTTGGTCGATCCGCGGCTTTACAGATGGCCTCGGCATCATTGTCGTCGTTCTTGCTGCTCTTGCGGTAAGAAGCGTCAAAGCAGGGCGCAATGATCCGGGCATTGTGGCCGAGCCGGGTCAATTGCCTAGCCCAGTAGCGAGCGCCGGAGCAGGCCTCCATGCCAATCAGGCACGGTGGCAATTGCGCAAAGAACGCCAGCAATTTGGGCGGTTCAAACGTTTGCGAACCACGACCTTGCTGTGTTGGTTGGTGCCATGAATACTGAGCTCAGTTTTCGCCAGATCAATGCCAATGGTTGTAACATTCATGATGACTCCTCCTGCTTCAGATTGAAGATGTCAGACATTTTCAGTGTGGCACATCGTTGATGTCGAGGGACCGGGGTAGAGCCCGGAGTGTTTAGTGGGCCGAGGTAAGTCTACACCGTTTATGGTCGGCGTTAAGTTCGACCAAGCCTTAAATTAAACCATTGAGAGGATTGAGAAATGACCAATATCGATATAGGCATTGATGCTGAAGATAGAGTGAAGATCGCTGAAGGCCTTAAACGCCTTTTAGCCGATTCATATACTCTGTACTTACAAACACATAATTTTCATTGGAATGTGAGTGGCCCCCAATTTCGCGAGCTACATTTAATGTTTGAAGAACATTACACTGAGTTGGCTATCGCAGTTGATGATATTGCGGAACGTATTCGTACTCTGGATGTAGCTGCTCCTGGAACCTACAAAGAATTTTCAAGACTTAGCTCTATTGAAGAAGTTGAAGGCGTTCCGAGCTCAGAAGAAATGGTTGATTTGTTGACCAAAGGGCATGAGCAAGTAGTCAAGACCTCTAGAGATGTATTGAAACTTGCGCAGTCTGCGGATGACGAGTCAACAGCGGCATTGGTCTCTGACCGTATGCGCATACATGAAAAAACATCATGGATGCTGAGAGCTACTAGAAAATAAGTTGTGGCTCCAGAACTTACCAAGGCAATCAGCCGACCGCAAAACGCGGCGGCTGATTGCCGCGCTATCTCTAAATCTGAATGTTCGCTTTGCGACCGGAGCGGCCAACTTATGATGTCATTGCCATTGATGGTTGACTTCAGTGCCCATCGCTAATAGGCAATCGTAAGGCGACGCTAGATTAGAAAAATGTTGCTGGCTGGCTAGCATTGCTCAAGCAGCAACCCTAAGAAATTTGTTGTTGCAAATATGTTGTCGACTTATTTTTCTAAGGCTACGTATATCAACTCAACTCACTCACTCAGCAACGAAAATCGCATATTTCATATTCGTATAATCCAGTTTAATAGAAGTAAGGGTGCCCAGGGTCCGGATGAATGGGTGCCACCGTCAGGCCAGTGCGGTTATGTGGCAAGGTTCGTTCGTATCGTGAAACAGTACGATCTTAAGCCGACAAAGCCGGAAGCTCGATGGTTGAAAGCGTTCCTGGAGCGCTGCCGCAGCTGACTCCCTGCTAAACTACCCTTCGAGGCAATGATTCTCACTGAGGGAATAAACGAGGTGAAAAAGAAACAGTTTACTGAGCAGGAGTTGCTGGAAGATTTGGATGCGGATTCGGCGCATACCGAAGAGTTCGCTCAGCCCAATATGAAAGGGCACTCACCACTGGAGCGACTGAGAGGTTCAGTTAAACGCTATGAGCGACCTACCGATCCCGTTTGGGATGAATTCTTTGACTCCAGTGAGCGAGTTTCAGAGGATTTCATGGTGGAACGGGATCAGCCGTTGGGCAAAGGCTGATACCTCCATGTCGGGTGCTACCCCGTTACTGCGGACATTCCTAAAAAGAGGCTGTCTCCACAATGACATACTATGAGAGGATTCTAGGAGCTGAAAGCAGTGGCATGAAGCTACTCTTGCTCGAAATCATGGCCCACCTTTCGCCCGAGCTGCCAAGCCTTTTTTCTTGGAGTGGGTAAAGAGGCCTGATTCCATCGTTTAAATGCCATGTCAATCGGGCAGAGCGGATTGGAGGATGGGAGGCGATGTCTCAAAAAAATAGCCATTTCAAAGCATTAACGTCATTGTACCTGTCATCAACATCCGATGCTTGGATCCGTCCCAACATTGAGCTGGAAATTGGTTATTGCTCGATTTCTGTAAGGCTCACTCCGTTCTCCAATTCTCCATGGGGGGTGGTCAAAGAATCTGTGATCTTTCAACTATTGCATGATGCCTCTCTTTTAGCTGCCAATACTCAGGAAACCTCACGGCTGGCCAAATGTTACAAGTTTGAATTGCAGCCTTTCCAGGCCCTTTGGGAAAGCCGCGTTGCAGCTGTTGCCCGAGTCATTCACTCCGACCTTCACCAATGGACCATTGAGTCGACCATTTATGATGAAGCGGAGAATGAAATCGCCTGGGCTCGCAGCTGGTTTTCCCGCTCCAATGTTTTGCTTGAGACGATCGCGCCCTACAAAAACCAAATGCTCAAATCGAGCCAGGACTGGAACTGACTTAAAGATGTCAGAAGGGCCTTCCGTGGCCCGTGAAGCTGGTCTGATGGTTAATTTGCGGGAAAGTCCGTCCAGCCGTCGAGCCAGCTTTGGGCAGATACCGGGCTCACAGCACCTACAAAGTTAGCCGACTCATCAAAGAATTCGCTTTGTGGTGGGCGTGTTGCGTTCATTTGCCGCAGTTGCACCCTAGGCATGAAAACCGGATTGGTGAGGTCTTTGGCGTTAGGGAACAACGCAGTTTCGACACGGAATACATTGTTATTCTGTGGTTCTTCCATCCAGGCTTGCTCGCTGAAGCCGAAGTCGTCGTCATCCTTGCCGGACTCTTGGGTGACCCTTCCTAAATGCCCTAGGTTGGCCAAGAGGTTGTTACCAAACGTCAGTCGGCCGCGATTGATAACCGAGAGCACGTTATCCCGAGTATCAATAGCCTCAATTGCGTAGCTGTCGATCAACATATTGTGAAAATGGCCACCTGAACCTTCCCGAAGCACCATGCCGCGGTGTTTCTTCTGGCTGTTGCCGCCACCCACGAGTGTGACGTTGTAGAAGGTGGGTTCTGAGCGGGGAAGGGCTTCGTGGTCGTTACCGTTGTTATCACCCTCGAAGGCGTTGTCGCCGGCATCTGGATGCTGCTGGATTACTGCGAATTGGACATTTCCGGTCCAGCCCCAATCCCAGTCGATGCTGTCGTCTCCTGCACCAGTGATGACGATGTTCTTGAGATCGACATTGCCGCCAAACATTTCAATGCCATCGTCGAGAGACCGGTGGACCTGAACATTTCTGACAATCGTGCTGTTGCCACACCCGCCCAGCGTCAGGCCGTTGAGCTCGTTATCCTTGAAAACCTCGAAACCAGCAAATTCGATTCGGGTAAATTCCACAACCCCACAGGAATCTTCGGCGTCAGTGCCGCCAAATGCACCTCGGGTTTCACCCTCGGGAAGCCCCTCGATGGAGGCTTCGGGCTGATTCGCCGGTGCGTTGCCAAGCAGAACAACGCCGCCCCAATCGCCACGCGATCGGTTGCCCTCAGTCTGGGCACTGGTAAACACTATTGGCTTGTCTGCTGAACCTCGGGAAAAAAGCTTCGAATTTGCGGTCACGACAAGCGCTGATCCATGTTCGCCTTCGACGGTAACACCGGGTTCTATGTTGAGGTTGGAGTTCTCAACATAGATGGTTTTCTCAAGGATGTACCGTTTGCCGGATTCCCAGGTGGTATCAACCAGAATGTCAGAATCAACGCGTACAGAACGGTCTTCAAATGCAGTGAACCCGACTGCCGCCGAACCAATGGCCAAGACCGGGAAAACGATGAGAGAGTTGCGTCGCAACCAGCTCTTTTGCGCAGTACGAGGTTCTTCTGTTGCTTCAAAGCGGGCAGTAGTTTCTTTCGCCATGAGCGGCTGGCCGTTGTCGCTAAGCTGTATCTCTTTGGCCAGGGCCTGAAGTTCCGGCTTACCTGACAGCTCAACCCGCCTGAGTACATCCGCACGATAAGCGGGTTCTCTGAGAAGCGTATTCAGATGAACGAATTCGACGCCGGGGCAGGCGCCCTTATCAATGCGACGTTTTAATCGCCATAATTTTTCGACTAACAGGGAAGAATCGCCAGACATAGGGAACTACTCTTCGTTGAATTGAACCTCAGACTCTAGCCTGCAACCATTAAGATCTGGTTAAACCTGTAGCTCATCTATATGCCTGTGTTTCTGACCGCCAGGTTTTATAGCAATCCTATCGTCTTGGCGTCGTGTTCCAGGCTTTCTCGAAATTCCGGATCTGCGATATTAAAAAGTTCTCTGGCTCTTTGCGGAATCGAAAGGCCTTTAAGATTCACGCAACCATGTTCCGTTACGACCATATGAACGTCGTTCCTGGGGTCCGTCACCGTGCCGCCCCGTAGCTTTGGCACGACACGGCTGACGCTTCCGCCTTGCGCCGTCGAGCGAAGGGCCACGAACGACCAAACGTTTCTGGCCGGATTTTTCCAACTCTGGGTGGACCTATTACGGGGGTCAGGGTCAGGCAGCCATTTGCAGCTGCATTTTGTGCACCGCTGAGAAGTATAATTGCAGTGCAAGAGATAACGACGCCCAACTTTGGCGTTGCTTTGCTCATAATATCCATATCGTAATTCTCCCTTAGTTGCCAGAGTCGGGGGTTGTGAACATGAGGTTTCGATCGACGATGGTCACTGAGCCTTCTGTAGACCAGCCTTCTAAGCCATTTTCGAACCCTGTGTTCAGGAACTCGGCATTGACTGTTTGAGGAGCAGCTATTGTCACACGTTGCGCGTGATCTGGGAGGCGAAGCTCGATAGAACTCCAGTGGCAGAACCGCTTTCACCAGTGTCGTTGTTGATACCAACGAGAATCAGGGTTCCATCACCATGCACATTTGTCAGTGCAAATGATCCGTCGCTTGTCGATATTGCCGAGTACTTCCTGTCTGTATCAGGAAAGATTGCTGTTACGAGAGCGGAGGGAACAGGGAGTCCGGCTTCGTCATAAACTGTGCCATAGATTGCACCACTACCAGCGAGGTTTACAGTAACGAGCACAGAAGATGTATTTTCAGTTTCAAGCAAGCTGCCTTGCGCGGTGCCTGTTTCACCATCAACCGTTGTCACATCAACAACCTAAAGCCCAGCTTCCGTCAGATCCCCAATCGAAAAAAGACCATCGTTATCGGTGGATGTTGTAAAAGTCGATCCCGATTCAATGAAACCGACGTCAACGGTTGCGCCACTCACAGGTGCCTTATCGTTAAGGCCAAACACGCCACCATTTATCATCATTGTTTCTGGTTCGAATTCGCCAGAAATGATGGAGATAACTCGTTCAGCTTCGGAGATGAATACGGCTGCATAACCTTCTTCAACAAACTTTCCGTTTCTCTTGCTGACGCTGGCAATTTCCACGAAACTCCAGAGAAGGAGTCACGGATTACAAATTCTGCGTTGGAGGCTGTGCGAGGGGACGGGACACGCTTCGCCATCGTTATTATTCTGAGGCAGATTACGTTGGCCTGCGGTAGTTACACTCCGGCGATTTGTCAGGATGTGTCCGAGCAGCGATACCTTGTGACCAGGCTACGGAACGAACTGGATCAGGAGCGACCGCTTGCCCGGACAGATCCCCTTACGTCGATTGCTAACATTCGGAGCTTTCGAGCAGAGCTTGAACGCTCCATCGAGCGACTTTCTCAATACGGTCGACATTTCACGCTAATCAGTATTGATCTGGATAATTTCAAGCCGATTAACCATGACTACGGCCACGCAGAGGGGGGGGCAAAGTGCTCAAAGACGTGGGGGATACCCTCAGGTCTGGCCTTCGTAGCGGCAATTTCCCAGCACGCATCGGTGCGACGAATTTGCGGTGTTGCTTCCTGATACGGATTTCGACGCGGCCAGGAAGTTTATCCCGCGCCTGGTCGAGACCTTGGAGAACAAGATGAAGAAGAATGACTGGCCGTTGACGTTTTCACTTGGCGTGGTCACCTTCAATGAAACACCCGGTCGAGTCGATAAAGCCCCTCATGGTAGCTGATGAAACCATGTACCTCGCGAAGCGGTCTGGCAAGAACAGGGCTGCAATGCGTACGTTTCTGTAAAGCCGCCAGCTACTTCCATGACCAAGCTGCTGAGTTAGGCGTCATTCGGCGTCGAGATCCTCAGTATCATTGTGCTCCGGGATGGTCGATTTCAGCGAAACGTCACTAAGTCCATGCTGAAGCTTCTTCAGAAGGTGAAGCAAGCTGACGCCGTCATCAAAACTCATCCCCTGCATGGCCTGTTTGTAAAACTCGGCAATAGTGTCCTGCAGTCGATTCCAGAAAGTCCGACCAGATTCGGTAAGTACCACCAGTCGAGCTCGGCGGTCTTGGGGATCCGGTATCCGGACAACGTGGCCATCTCTCTCCATTCGCTTCAGAACACCATCCAGGTTTTGGCGACTGACGTATAGATATTCTTTGAGCTGGTTGAACGAAGTTCCGTCCTCAAACCCCTCCCGCGATAGAGCTCCAAGCACTGCCCACTGTACAGCGCTAATGCCCATCTCATTCTGAACCTGACGCTGCAGAATGTTTCCAGTCTGGAACAGACGAAAGAACAGGCGGTTGGGAATGCCTCCGGATTCGTTGACGATCATTTGTGCTCCTTTGGTTCTGCCATGGTTTTCCGGCCAAGGCAGACTGTCTTCGGCACCCCGAATCGCAGAGGATATGGGGTGCATCACTTCGGCAGGTATTCGCGGGCGATGATGTTCTTCATGATCTGCGCGGTACCGTCACCTATCTGCAGGCCAAGGACATCCCGCAACCGCTGGGCAAAGGGCAGGTCTTCACCCCAGCCGGTGTGGCCGTGGGCCAGCAGGCACTGTTTTACCACATCGAAGGAAAGCTTGGGCCCCCACCATTTGTTCATGGCGGCTTCGGCGTTGTGGGGCAGGTTGTTGTCCTTGAGCCAGAGCGCATGGTAACACTGCATGCGCGCGGCATGAACGAAGGTCTGGTATTCGGCCAACGGATGGGTCAGGCCCTGGAAGGCTGACAGGTTCTGGCCGAAGGCTTTGCGCTCGGTCAGCCACTGCCAGGTTTCATCCAGGGATTGCTGGGCCACCGCCAGGCACTGCAGGCCGATCAGGGCGCGGCTGTAGTCGAAGCCCTGCATGACCTGTTTGAAGCCTTTACCCTCGTCGCCCATCATGTTCATGGCAGGCACTTCCACGTTGTCAAAGAAGATGGAGCCGCGGCCGATGGCACGCTGGCCGTTATCCTCGAAGCGGGTGGTCGTGATACCCGGGCTGTCCATGGGCACCAGGAAAGCGCTGATGCCGGAGGCCCGTTGTTCCACCGTGCCGGTACGGGCAAAGACCACCGCCACGTCGGCCTGGTCCGCCATGGAAATGGAGGTTTTCTCGCCGTTGAGCACGAAGACGTCGCCCTTCCTCTCTGCCTTCAGGCGCAGGTTGGCGGCGTCGGAGCCGCCGTGGGGTTCGGTCAGGGCGATGCAGGCCACTTTCTGGCCGGTGGTCATGCCGTGCAGCCACTCCTTCGCCAGGTCCGGGGCAGCGTGGCTGGCAATGATCTGGCCGTTCAGGGAGGTCAGCAGGGGAATGTAGCCAACGTTGAAATCCCCTTTGGAGATTTCCTCGATGATCAGGCCGCTGGTGACACAGTCCATGCCACTGCCGCCGAATTCTTCCGGCAGTTCGCCACCGAGCAGCCCCATCTCGCCGAGCTGGCGGATGACATCCTTTTCGATGACGCCTTCCTGATCCCGCTTGCGGTAGCCCGGAGCCAGCACCTCGGCGCTGAAGCGGGCCACAACGTCGCGGATCGCGTTCTGTTCTTCATTAAATCCGAAATTCATGGTGTTCTCCGGGAGTGTCGGTGACCCGGTGGTTTTGCCACCGGGCCGGACCGCTTACTTGTAGAATTTCCGGAAGTCCGGTTTGCGCTTTTCCTTGAAGGCATTGACGCCTTCCTTGGACTCGTCCGTGTCGTAATACAGGCTCAGGGCCTGCATGCCGAGGGCACCGATACCGCCAATGTTGTCGCTGTCCGCGTTGAACGAGCGCTTGGCGATGGTCAGGGCGGTGGGGCTTTTTTCAAGGATTTCGTTGCACCACTTCTGCACTTCCTCGTCCAGCTGCTCCGGCGGCACCACGGCGTTGACCAGGCCCCACTCCAGTGCCTGCTGAGCGGAATACTTGCGGCACAGGTACCAGATTTCCCGGGCGCGCTTCTCACCGACAACCCGCGCGAGGTAAGCGGTACCGAAGCCGGGATCCACCGACCCGACCTTGGGGCCGACCTGGCCGAAGATGGCGGTTTCCGAAGCGATGCTCAGGTCACAGATCACATGCAGCACATGGCCGCCGCCGATGGCGAAGCCATTGACCCGGGCGATCACCGGCTTGGGCACTTCTCGGATCACGCGCTGGAGTTCCTCCACCGGCAGGCCGATCAGGCCGCGGCCGTCGTACTGGCCTTCGTGGGCGCCCTGGTCACCGCCGGTGCAGAATGCCTTGTCGCCGGCGCCGGTGAACACGATCACGCCGATATCCTTGTTCCAGCCAGCGCGATGGAAAGCCTCAATCAATTCCATGCAGGTCTGACCGCGGAAAGCGTTGTAGCGGTCCGGTCTGTTGATGGTGATGGTGGCGACACCGTTGGTTTCGTCGTACAGAATGTCTTCATAGTTCATGGTTTGATCTCCTTGTTCGTGAAAGTGGGCATTAACCGGCCATGGTCAGGCCGCCGGATACGCTGATGACCTGGCCGGTAATGAAGTTGGCGTCGTCACTGGCGAGCAGGGCGATGATGCCGGGATAGTCTTCTGGCTGGGCCCGGCGCTTCATGGGCACCGCGTTGCGGAAGGCTTCCAGCAGTTTCTCGGGGTTCGGAGCGGTTTCCGCCACGCCCTTGAGCAGTGCGGTGTCGGTGGGGCCGGGACAGACCACGTTCAGGCACACGTTCTTGGTGGCCAGTTCCCGTGCCACGGTCTTGCTGAAGCCCACCAGGCCGGCCTTGCAGGCGGCGTAGACGGATTCGCCGGAGGAGCCCACCCGGGCCGCGTCGGAGGCCACGTTAATAACCTTGCCACCACCGGCGGCGATCATCTTCGGCAGCACCACGTGATGCATGTTCAGGGCACCGGTGAGATTCACCGCAATCAGCTGGTCCCAGAGCTTGGGCTCGGTTTTCAGGAACGGCATGAAGCGGTCGAAGCCGGCGTTGTTCACCAGCACCGTGGGTACGCCCAGATCGTTTTCGATGGCCGCCACCGTCTCGGTAATGGCCGCATAATCGGTGATATCGGCGGCGTAGGCGCGGGCCTTGCCACCGGCTTCGGTGATCAGGTCCACGGTGGCCTGGGCTGTGGCTTCGTCACGGTCCAGAACTGCAACCAGGCTGCCTTCTTCGGCAAAGCGGAGCGATACGGCGCGGCCGATGCCGCCACCACCACCGGTAACAATGACTGTTTTTCCGTTAAGGCCTTTCATGGGTTGTTCTCCTGTTGCTCAGAGTAATGGGTCGGGTCAGGCGCGTTTGGCCGGTTCCAGGCGCACTTCTTTCGCCTGTTCCCGCAGTTTGAATTTCTGGATCTTGCCGGAGGCGGTGCGGGGCATGGCCTCGATCACTTCCAGGTATTCCGGCAGATAGCTCTTGGAAAGCTGATGTTTGGTCAGGTAGCTCTTGAGCTCGTCGAGGGTCAGGCCGGTGGCGTTCTCGTCGAGGGTAACGTAGGCGCACAGCCGCTCACCCAGGCGCTCGTCGGGGCAACCCACCAAAGCCACATCGGCAATGCCGGGAAACTTGTAGAGCAGGTTCTCCACCTCAACCACGGGGATGTTCTCGCCGCCACGGATCACCACATCCTTGGTACGGCCGGTGATGCGGATGTAGCCGTCCTTGTCCACGCGCGCGAGGTCGCCGGTGTTGAACCAGCCGCCTTCGTCCACGCCATAGAGTTCGGGTCGCTTGAGGTAGCCGACAAACAGGCTGGAGCCCCGGACGAGCAGGCTGCCTTCTTCTCCGGCAGGCAGTTCGTTGCCCTGGAAGTCGGTGACTTTCACTTCCGTGTAGGTCAGGGCCTTACCGTCGGATTGGCTGGCTCGCTCGTCGGGATCCTCCGGGCAGGTCGTAGTGACCGCGCCGTTTTCGGTCATGCCCCAGGCTGAAACAATTTTTGCATTCAATACCTTCCCGGCCTGTTCCACAACGGCGCTGGGGATCGGTGCGCCGGCGGAGACGAAGATCTTCAGGGAATCCAGTTCACCCTCGTGCTTGGGAGCTGTTTTCACGAGGTCGGCCAGGAACGGTGTCGCCGCCATAGTGAAAGCCGGTTTCTCGGTGGCAATTACGTTGCAGACGTATTCTGCGTCCCAGATGTCCTGAAGTATGGAGGTGGTGCCCAGATAGGTGGGCACGAGTATGCCGTATGTGAAGCCGGTCTGGTGGGCCACCGGAGAGGCCATCAGTACTTTGTCATTTGAGGTCAGGTGCAACCGGTCGGAGAAGGCCCTGACGTTCGAGAGCAACGTATTTGAGGTATGTACAACCCCCTTGGGCTCGCCAGTGGTGCCGGAGGTGTAGAGGATCTGGACCGCATCATCGGCGCTGAGCTGGCGCTCGGCAAACAGGGCTTTGGTGTCCTGCTTTTCTTCCCAGGGCGTCTCCATCAGACGTTGCTCAAAACTGCGTTCCCCCTCGCCCTCGATGACCAGCAGTGTTTCGAGGTTCGGCAGCTCTCCGCGAATACCGTCAATCATGGCCTCGTAGTCAAAGCCACGGAAGATCTTTGGAATCACCAGAAGTTTGGCCTCGCCATGTTTGAGCATGAAGCGCAGTTCCCGCTCCCGGAAGATGGGCATCAGCGGGTTGAGAATGGCACCGATTCGGATGCAGGCCAGATGCAGGGCGGTGGTCTGCCACCAGTTTGGCAATTGGCAGGCCACCAGGTCGCCTTTATCAATACCCATGGCCGCCAGGCCTGCGGCCATGCGGGTGACCCTGTCATTGAGTTCGCGATAGGTGAGGGCGCCGCGCGTGTCGCTGGTGACCTGGTAGCCGACGATGGCTTCCCGGTCCGGGGTGTGCTGGCTACTGCCTGATCCAGATAGTCGGTAATAAGCTTGTCGGTCCAGGCGCCGCTTTCGATCATGGCGGCACGGCGTTGCGGATTGAGAGTGATGCCTGTATCCATCTGAGTCACCTGTTGTGTCTGGTTTGTTGTTGGGTGACCTGACCACAAAAGCAGGTCATTACCTTGTCCGCTTCAACATACGCCTTCGCAAATTAATATGTCAACATGTTGCGTTAAAAAATTCTCGAGTGTAGCCTTTAAAATCGACGTCATCAACGATATAGATTTCTAAAAACAGTAATAAGAAAGCAGATATTAGTAGAGGTGGTTATGGAGTACAGCAACATATTGCTTGAAAGGCACAAGGCGGTGGCTCTCGTCCGGATCAACCGGCCAGCAGTGTACAACGCTTTGAACAACGCTTTGATGAACGAATTGACGTCCGCTCTGGAAGCCCTGGAAGCAGATAACGCCATTCGCGCGATTGTCATTACCGGCAACGAGAAAGCCTTTGCCGCCGGCGCAGACATTTCCGAAGTCCACGCCCTGGACTTTTCCCGGGCTTACCGGGAGCGCTTCATCTCCGCTAACTGGGAAACCGTGACCCGATGCCGCAAACCGGTGATTGCCGCGGTGGCCGGCCTGGCACTCGGCGGTGGCTGTGAGCTGGCGATGATGTGCGACCTCTTGATCGCCGCCGATAACGCCCGTTTCGGCCAGCCGGAAGTGAAGATCGGCACCCTGCCTGGAGCTGGAGGAACCCAGCGACTGGCCCCGGCCATCGGTAAGGCTAAGACCATGGACCTGTGCCTGACGGGTCGGGTGATGGATGCGCAGGAAGCCGAACGCAGTGGTCTGGTCAGCCGGGTGGTGCCGACTGACGATCTGCTCGAGACGGCCCTCGCGGTCGCGGCCGAGATCGCCGGCTACTCGCAGATGGCGACCATGATCAACAAGGATGCGGTTAACCAGGCGTTCGAGACTCCCCTGAGAGCGGGCATCGAGTACGAGCGCCGTCTGCTGTGGTCCAGCTTTGCCTCCGAAGACCGCAACGAGGGCATGACCGCCTTTCTCGAGAAACGTCAGCCCCGGTGGCAGCACCGGTAACAGAACCGTTAACCCACACATGCCCAGGCGCGGCTATGGCTATTTATTTCACCTCTCCGGCAAGGCCGTAAACGAAATCCGCTCCTGCTCCAGACGCAGATTTACGCCAGGCTCCAGGGTGCCCAGTAGGCGCAGATTGGTTAAAGGACCTGCACCAACAAGCAATGCAGGCAAAAAACACCCTCGATCTGCAGATCGGTGACTGCGTGACAGGGCACTTGTCCGCACTCACGTAGCCGGCTTTCCTCAGTATTCGTTCTTTAGGCGAAACCAGAGGGCATAAAGCGCCGGGACAAACAATAGCGTAATCAGAGTGCCGACCGCTACGCCACCGATAAGCACATAAGCCAGCGGCCCCCAGAACAGGTCAAAGGTCAGAGGTACAAACGCCAGAACGGCCGCCAGGGCGGTGAGTACCACGGGGCGGGCACGCTGGACTGCCGCTTCGACAACGGCTTCCCGGGCAGCCATTCCTGCTTTGAAGTTGTCCTGCACCTGCTGCGTCAGAATCATGGTATTTCGCATCAGGATGCCGCCCAGGCCAATCAGCCCCAGCAGCGCGGTAAAGCCAAAGGGTTGATTAAACAGCAGCAAAGCCAGCACAGCCCCAATCAGCCCCAGTGGCGCGGTGGCAAGAACAGTCAATGTGCCGATAAATGAACGCATCTGAAGCATGATAAAGATCAGCATCAACGCCAACATCACCGGTTGTAATGTCTGGATTGAAGCATTGGCTTTGGCTGATTGTTCTACCGTACCGCCAATTTCAATACGGTAACCCTCCGGCAACTGTTCACGCAGGGCTGTCATCGCACTCCAGATTTCCTTGGTGACATCCGGTGGCTGGGCACCTTCTACATCGGCCTGAACGGCCAGGAAGGGGTCACGGTTGTAACGCTTTATGACGGGGTCCTCGTAACGAACCTGCCACTTGCCCAGTTGCTGTACGGAAAGTTTGCGGCCGTCGCGGGTTTTGATCTCAAGATCTTCCGGCATGATCACTTCGCCACGTGCATTACGCGCCACCAGTTGAACGCTCCTTATGCCCTGGCGCAGTTCGGTGACGGCCACTCCGCGGAGTTGGAACTGCAGTTGCCGGGCAACTTCCGCCGGGGTCAGGCCCATCCAACCCAGGTTTTCCGGGTCCATATCAAGATAGAGAGTGGGCACGCGCTCATCCCATTCGAGATGCGGCATGACGATATTCGGATGCCCGGTCATGAGAGTGCGGATCTGGTGCGCGATCTCTCTGAGTTGATCGGATTCCGGACCCAGCACACGAAAACTGACCGGCCAGACCACCGGGGGACCGTACAGCAAACGCGTTACACGCACTCGTGCCTCCGGAAATTCACCCGCCGCGATTCTGGCTTCCAATGCCGAGATGATGCGATCGCGCCCTTCAACGTCCTGCCCAATGGCAATCAACTTGGCAAATGCCGGGTCCGGCTGCTCGGGGTTGGCCGATACGAAGAATCGCGGTGCACCGGCTCCGATGTAAGCGGAAAGGCTTTTCACCTCCGGCATGTCCATCAGAATTGCTTCCAGGCGTCTGACACTTTGATCCGTGGTGGCAATAGCGCTCCCCTGCGGAGCATAGACACTGATCAGAACTTCGGGGCGATCAGAACTGGGAAAAAATTGCTTCTGCACCTGGGTTGCCATCCCGAAAGCACTGATCGCCAGCAAACCCCCTGTGATAAAAACGACGGTTTTCCGGTACTGTACACACGCTGTGATCACCCCGCGCAACCGCTGATAAAACGCGCTTTGGTAGAGGTCCTGGCCCGTATGCCCGGTGTAATCGGGCAAGAGCTTGACGCCCAGATAAGGCGTAAAGGTTACCGCCACCACCCAGGAAATCAACAACGAAAAAGCCAGCACCCAGAAGATGTTGCCGGTGTATTCCCCCACCCCGGACTGGGCAAATCCGATGGGGACAAATCCGGCCACCGTCACCAGCGTTCCAAACAGCATGGGCGCGGCTGTTACGCTCCAGGCATGACTGGCTGCCGGTACCCGGTCCCAGCCGCTCTCCATCTTCACAATCATCATTTCAATGGCGATGATCGCATCGTCCACTAACAGGCCCAGTGCGATAATCAACGCGCCCAGGGTGATGCGGTCCAGGTTAATGCCCGCTATTTTCATCAATAAAAAGGTCAGCCCGAGAGTAACGGGAATCGCAATGCCCACCACTAAACCCGCACGCAGGCCGATCGCCAGAATACTGACGCCCATTACGACGACCAATGCCACCAGAAACTTGACCTGAAAAAGATCAACGGCCTGAGTGATGGCCTCAGCCTGGTTGGTCAGGGTCTGTATTGACATCCCCAGGGGCAGCCTGGCCTGTTCAGTGCTGACAAACTTACTGAGCCGTTCACCAAACTCCAGGCCATTTTCGCCCGCCTCCATGACGACGCCCAGGAGGATCGCATCCTCACCGCTGGAACGGACGATGTAGTTCAACGGATCTTCATAGCCCAAACGCACCTCGGCCAGATCAGACACGGTGATAACTTGGTCTCCGATACGCAGAGGTACTGAGGCGAGGCGCTCAAGGTCAGACAGGTCAATGTTGCTGCGGACATAAACCCGCGGGCCGGCAAGATCAACAAAGCCCAGAGGCTCAAGGCGATTGTTGGCCTCTATCGCCTGCAACACTTCTTCTGCCGACAAGCCGAGATTGTTGAGCCGGTCCTGATCAAACTCGAGATACACCCGCTCAGGACGCTCGGCCAGGATCTGTGCCTTTTGCAAGCCGGGTAGCCGTTGCAGGCGATCTCGTATCGCTTCTGCCTCGCGGGTCAGTTCACGCATTGGCATTCCCGGTGCTGTGAGGGCCATCAGGGAGAAATACACGTCTGAGAAATCATCGTTAACGATGGGGCCGATGACACCACGGGGGAGATTGGGGCTTTCATCGGACATGCGCTTGCGAACTTGATAGAAGAGATCGGGCATTTTTTCACTAGGCGTATAATCCTGGAACCGGATAAGCATGGTGGCCTGTCCGGGCCGAATGGTGGTTTCAACAGTGTCGAAATACGCCACTTCCTGTATTCGTTTTTCCAGGCGGTCCACCACCTGATTCCGTAGCACCTCAGGGGTTGCTCCTGGCCAAACCACAGAAACCACCATTGCCCGGACAGTGAACGCAGGGTCTTCCGCCCGACCAAGGGATGAGAACGCGTAGAAGCCCGCAACAACGGACATCAAAAGAAAAAAGAGGGTGACCGAACGCTCGCGCACTGCCAGTGCGGAAAGATTAGGCAGGCTCATTGAGCCAGCTCCCGCACCGCCATGCCAGGCGTGAGCAGGTGTGTCCCTAATGCGACGATCGGCGTAGTCGCGTTGATGTTGGCCCGGATCTGCGCATACTCCTCACCCAAATCGATAACCTCGACCGCAAGGGGGGTCACCATGCCGTCGGAGACCAACCAGACCTGCGGCGTTTCTCCTCTCTCATCAAGGGCACCCAGCGGTACACGATGGCTGGCCGTGGTTTGTTTCTGCATCAGCCGGACACTCACCACTGAACCAAGCGTTAAAGACGAAGGGTAGGGCCCCTCCAGGCTGTATCGGGCACGCCAGCTCCGGCTTCTGGCGTCGGCAGCCCCGGCAATCTCTCTCAGATTCACCGCAAGCTGTTCGCCATTGGGTAAAGGAACATCTGTCTCTTATACACATCTCCGAGCCC
>OJDD01000179.1_pt1 | contig 19761 bp, 14 predicted proteins | sample 1592591 | NCBI WGS metagenome assembly OJDD01 (sample SAMN05416809, study PRJEB24817) | seawater metagenome | isolation source: Sea water | place: Canada:Atlantic | collected 2013-07 | reverse complement strand
GGAGTATGGGTTTTATAGCCCATCGAGGGTTCGAATCCCTCTCTCTCCGCCATTTACCTATATAAACCAATAAGTTATAGATGATTTATTGGTTTACCCCTCATTCTGCCCCTCATTTTGGAAATGATTAAAATTTCCGTAAAAAACAATATAAATCTTAATGAACCATATCGTTCGTCGACGATAATAAACGATAAGCTAACCATTTGTACACAGCCCTTTTTGTCACGCGTGGTGATGTGTAATAGCGCTGAAGCCAGTTCCAATCAGCCGCCTCTAACGTCGGCATATGTGCTGAATGGATGCCGTTCTCAGTAAAAAATGTAGTAATACTGCGCTGGACAATCGCTGGGTAATGCTCAAATTTTGGGTTACTGATAGTCACAACATCAAGGCGACTTAGTAGGGTGTTGGGGAGTTGTTTAATTGAATTTGCCGTACAAATCCAACTAACGCGTGAGAAGTCGCATCGTCCACATAAGTACTCATCGAAAAAATGTTTAGCGGATGTGGGTTCAAATAAGGTGAGCAAGGAATCAAGCGCACGTCCATTGTGATCACTTCCACCACATTTATCCACTTCATCGGCCAATACAATGGGGTTGCCAACCTTGTGTTGATTTATCAACGAAATTATCATTGAGGGCTGCCCGGTTCCCCAGCCTCTTGACGTGCCAATGAGGTCGCGGTTATCATTTTTTCCGGCAAGGCTAATCGCACGGAAGGGTACGTCTATCAATTGGCTAAAGCGTAAGCTGTAAGAAGTCTTACCGATACCAGCATCACCCAAAATTAACAACGGTGGAATAAAGAAGTCTCCATTTCCAAGTAATCGTAGTTGGAGTGAAGAAATCATTTTGTTTGTTAATTGATGAAACCACGGGAATTCTTCATTCAATGTTTTTTCTACAATACTTAAATCACCGATTCGAACCAGAGTAACGGGGTTTTTTACCAATTCTTCATATTTCTCACAAACGACACGCACACTTCGATCCCCACTCGGTTCAATTGACTCAAGTACTCGAATTCCACCTATTTTTTCCACCAACTCATCAGTCATATTATTGGCCAACTTTTTTAAATCATGGTTGTTGATTACTCCAGGGGCTTGCATTAATTTAAACGTATACGAAAGACCAAGTTTAGGGGCTTTATACGAGACTCTCCGAATGATGAGATTAGCTTGGTGTATGAGTGTTTCTTTATTTACAGAATCATAGGTATCTTCCAACTCCGCTATCAGCAACTCAATGGCCTTATTTGACCAAAAGGCTATAACCTCGTCATTTAATTCCTTATCAATAGCATATAAACAGAGGTCAAAAGTCGCTTTGTAATGTTTAAAACTAGCTGCGTAACGGCACCAACCGACAAATAGGAAGTTATTATGATCATTGTTTTTGGCTTCAGGTCGATATAAACACGCTATTTCGTATGATAGGAGACTAATACTCCGTTCTAGTTCTCTATCGCCGAATGCAGCGCCCATTTCATTTTGCAACTCACTCCAAATCATGATGACTTTTTTTGGTAGTTCGCCATTATTATTTTGGACCTCTTTAATTAGTGTTTTAACATCACTGATAAAGCGCTCTTCAAAAAATGACTCAATCGTTATGGGTTTTGAAATGACTGACTTTTTATTTTCTTTTTTCATCGCACTGCCTTAGACCTAAAGTGAATATCCAGCAGGTAAACCGGAAATTAGATTTGGTGGTAGTAACTTTTTGAAGTCCTCTCGCCCAGAGGGCGGCAGGTGGCTAGCAATTAGAGCAATAGCCAAATTATTTACATCTCTGTCAGTAAATTTTCCCTTCGCAAGGTTATAGAGCCAACTAACCACACGTGTATTGCTATCAGTGTAACCAACCGAATTGTCGATTCGGTCAAGTGATGGCGAATAAGCGCCACGGTTTTCCCCGGTACCAATGTTACTTTTGATTGGTAGGCCAGTAACCTGGCACTTTCCGGACGATAACTGTTGGTTGAGGTGTGCCTCCGAAATACTATGCTGTAAGCCGCTACCCTTAACAGACTGCTTACTGGTGACAATTAATTTTCTTGCATAATGTTTTTTGTAATAAGTCTTTTGCCTTTGGGCCTCTTTTGTCTTGTCTCTGACATACTTTCCGTGAAAGGCGCATGCACACTTATTAGAGCAAAACTTCTTAGGTTTTCTTTTCTTAACGTAAGAGTGTTGTTGGCCACACATTGCACAAGTTATTGTTGTTGTATTGTTTGTTATATGAGGAGGTAATAACAATAGTTGTGTGCCATTTTGAGTTGCTGCTAATAATTGCTCTTTTGTTGGTTTTAAAATCTTCATTGCTTCTTCCTTGGTAGTTTATAAAGTTGATTAAGAGTTGATTCTCACTTAGAATCTAAAAAGATCAGATAAAAAGACAAAATGTCATCTTGAATGTCATATTATCGATCAAAATGGTATTTGTCAAGACTAAATGTCGTCCTAGATGACATATTTACTTATAGGAGATCGGATGATTAAGTGTCATTTATCAAAATTGATGGGTGAGAAAAAGTTAAAAAGTTCAGAAGTAGCCCGACTTACGGGCCTGCATCGCAATACGATTACGCTTTTATATAAAGAGACGGCCACGCGCGTTGACTTGGAAACTATTGATAAGTTATGCACGTTCTTTAATTGCAAAGTTCAAGACTTATTTGAATACGTACCTAGCGAAAACTAGCTTAAGATATAAGAAAATATTTAATTAAAAAAACTGCTCTTATGGATAAAAACAAACTCACGGAACGAGACATTTGTACTAAGTACATATTGCCCGCTGTTAAACAATCCGGCTGGGATATCCACACCCAAGTGAGAGAAGAAGTCTCTTTAACCGCTGGCCGCGTTATTGTTCGTGGTCAGATGGGCGTACGCTCTAAAGGCAAGCGTGCCGACTTTGTGCTTTACCATAAGCCCAATATTCCTCTCGCTGTTATCGAGGCTAAAAAGAACAGCCTTCCAATCGCTGCGGGTATGCAGCAAGCCCTTGGTTACGCTGATCTACTCGAAGTGCCTTTTGTTTTTAGCTCTAATGGCGATGGCTTTATTTTCCACGATAAAACAGGTTTATCTGAAAACATTGAAACCGAATTAACGCTTGATCAGTTCCCAAGCCACCAAGACCTTTGGACTAAGTATCAGCAATGGAAAGGTTACCAAGCCAAAGAACTTGAGATTATCACTCAAGATTATTATGAAGACGGTAGCGGCAAATCACCGCGCTATTACCAAATGCACGCCATTAATAAAACGGTGGAAGGCATCGCCAAAGGCCAAAACCGTGCGCTACTGGTCATGGCAACGGGTACAGGCAAAACATATACTGCCTTTCAAATCATCTGGCGATTATGGAAAGCCGGTGTTAAAAAACGTATCTTGTTTTTAGCCGACCGTAATGTTTTAGTGGATCAAACCAAAACCAACGACTTTAAGCCCTTTGCCAGCGCTATGACCAAAATCACAGGCCGCAAAGTCGATACCTCATACGAGATTTTCCTCTCACTGTATCAGGCCATTACCGGCCCCGAGGAATCTCAAAAAGCCTATAAAAGCTTTTCACCAGACTTCTTTGACCTGATCGTTATTGATGAGTGCCACCGAGGAAGTGCAGCCGATGATTCAGCTTGGCGTGAAATTTTGGATTATTTCAAATCTGCAGCCCATGTTGGCTTAACTGCTACCCCGAAAGAAACCGAAGAAGTCTCAAACGCTGATTACTTTGGCGACCCTATTTATACCTACTCACTTAAACAAGGCATTGACGATGGCTTTTTAGCGCCTTACAAAGTTGTGCGGATTGATCTAGATAAAGACCTACAAGGCTGGCGGCCCACAAAAGACCAATACGATAAGCACGGTGAATTAATAGAAGATCGTATTTACAATCAAAAAGACTTTGACCGTACCATTATTCTTGAAGAGCGCACCCAACTGGTGGCTAAAATCATCAGTGATCATCTAAAAGCCACCGATCCTATGGCTAAAACGATCGTTTTTTGCCAAGACATTGACCACGCTAACCGAATGCGCCAAGCCTTGGTGAACGAAAACCCAGAACAAGTGGCTAAAAACCGCAAATACATCATGAAAATTACCGGGGACGATGCTGAAGGCAAAGCAGAGCTGGATAATTTTATTGACCCTGAACAGCCATACCCCGTTATCGCCACCACATCAGAGCTAATGAGCACGGGAGTTGATGCTAAAACCTGCAAGCTCATCGTGCTCGATCAACGCATACAATCGATGACCAAATTCAAACAAGTCATCGGGCGCGGTACGCGTATTGATGAAGATTACGGCAAACTCTGGTTCACCATCATGGATTTTAAAAAAGCAACCGAACTGTTTGCAGACCCCGAGTTTGATGGCGATGCAGAAGCCATTTTCAGTCCCCGCGGAGGCTCTACTATTCCTCCAGAAGAAACTCCATATCCTAAAGGGAATAGCGAAGATGACGACGATGGCATTAGCGAGCCCACAAAAAAATACACCGTCAAAGGTGTTTCTGTCAACGTACTGTCGGAGCGGGTTCAATATATAGGCAGTGATGGAGCACTCATCACCGAATCAATAAAAGACTACACCCAAAAAGCCGTTAAGCAAGAATATGCAACGCTCAACGACTTTCTTCGCAAATGGGACAGTGCCGACCAAAAACAAGCCGTTATTCAAGAGCTAGAAGAACAAGGTGTTATATGGAACGCCCTAGAAGATGAAGTGGGCAAAGACTACGGTGCTTTTGACCTTATCTGTCATATTGTGTACGGGCAACCGCCTCTAACGCGTAAAGAGCGAGCAAACCAAGTTCGCAAGAAAGACATCTTTACCAAATACGGCCCTCAAGCAAAAAAAGTCATGGAAGCATTGCTAGAAAAATATGCCGATGAAGGCATTGTGCCAATAGAAGATGTATCGGTATTAAAAGTTCAGCCCTTTAGTAGTATGGGGCGACCGATTGAGCTTATCAAAGAGTTTGGTGGCAAAGCGCAGTACCAACAGGCTATTCAAGAATTAGAAAACGTACTTTATAGCCAGTCATAATTAAATTATCGCTTATAAAATAATCAGCCCTGTCTAATTTGCACAAATGGTGTAGTATTGTGCATAATAAACACTTAAGGAGGCGTTATGACATCAACTGTAGAAAGCTCTGTCCCCAGCCAACAATCGGTATTAGCGAAAGCCGTATTAAACGCCGCAGAACAACTTGGTTTAAAGCAGGCAGAATTGGCAGCGGTATTAGGTGTAGATCGGACGGCTATTAGCCGTCTAAAGCATCAGCAATCACTCGACCCTTTATCTAAACGGGGTGAAATAGCGCTGCTTGTTATACGTATCGCCCGTGCTCTGTTTGCCTTAACAGGCGGCGATACCGACTGGATTAAACACTTTATGCACACTCATAATAAAATCACTGGGGCTGTTCCCGCCAAACAAATAGAAAGCATTCAAGGCTTAATGACCGTGGCGCAGTTTGTTGATGCTATTCGGGGCAAAGTATAGTGATATGGGATGCGTGCAATGGCGCTCAGCAAATAAGACCGTTAGCAGGCACAGTCCATCGCCTTGTTGAGAGCCAAGAGGAAATAGCCACACTCGGCTATGTTGATACGCTCAACGAACAAGCCCTGCTTGAATCGATGCTAGATAACTCCAAACCCATTTATAGAGAAGATTTAACCGCCTACCACTATCTACTATCCACGCCTTTTCGTTACCCACCACTAAAGTGGGGTTCTCGTTTTGGTGCCGTTAATGAGCCCAGCCTTTTTTATGGAGGCAAAACCATCAATGTAACGCTGGCTGAATCAGCTTATTATCGGTTTATTTTTTGGAACTCAATGAGTGGAATCCCCATTAAGCCGCAAATCAAATCTGAGCATTCTCTGTTTTCGGTTAACTATCAATCACCGCACGGCATTAATTTACAACAAGCGCCTTTCGATCATTACAAAAAAGAGATAAGTAGCCCCAGTCAATACAGCCAGTCACAACCATTAGGCTCAGCCATGAGAGCAGCGGGTGTAGAGGTGTTTGAATACGCATCAGCACGTGATCCGCAACAAGAAACCTGTGTAGGTCTGTTTACTGCCCATGCCTTCAAAACCCAAAAACCTAACAACATGAGTACATGGCTATGTGAAACCAGCGTCCATGAGGTGCTTTTTAAACCGGCCAGCTCAAGCACCATAATCCGCTTTAAACTTGATGCCTTTCTAGCCGACAACACGTTACCCATGCCAGCATGAGTGCATTATCCATTCAAAACCAAGAGAAACCATGTCTGTATCCAATATCGTAAAATCCATCCAAGACATCATGCGCAAAGATGCCGGAGTCGATGGCGACGCCCAGCGCATCGGCCAAATGGCTTGGCTCCTTTTCCTAAAAATATACGATGCACAGGAAGAAGAGTTAGAGTTAATGGATGATGATTATGAGTCGCCCATTCCGGAAGAACTTCTTTGGCGCAATTGGGCGAGTGATAAAGAAGGCATTACCGGTGATCGAATGCTCGATTTCATTAACAACAAGCTCTTCCCCGGCATTAAAAACCTTCACGCCACACCAACCAGTAATGCACGCGGTTTTGTGGCTAAAGAAGCCTTTAGCGATGCCTTTAACTACATGAAAAATGGCACACTGCTGCGCCAGGTGGTAAATAAAGTTGATGAGATTGATTTTAACTCATCTGATGAACGCCACACCTTTGGCGATATTTACGAAACCATTTTAAAAGACCTACAATCATCGGGTAACTCAGGTGAGTTTTACACCCCAAGAGCTGTTACCCGTTTTATGGTGGATATGATCAACCCCAAACTCGGCGAAAAAGTAATGGACCCAGCCTGTGGTACTGGTGGTTTTTTAGCCTGCACAATGGACTTTATAAAAGACTCAGGCAGCGTCAATACGCCGGAAGATAACCAACGGCTACAAAAGCAAATTCATGGGGTGGAGAAAAAACAACTCCCGCATTTGCTCTGCACCACCAATATGCTACTGCATGGCATAGAAGTGCCCAGCCAAATACGGCACGACAATACCTTAGCCCGCCCTCTACGAGATTGGGGGCCAAAAGAACGGGTAAAAGTGGTGGTTGCCAACCCACCCTTTGGCGGCATGGAAGAAGACGGCATAGAGCTTAACTTTCCCGCCGCCACCCGCACGCGTGAAACCGCCGACCTGTTTCTACAACTCATCATCCATATTCTAGAAGCCAATGGCCGCGCCGCCATCGTACTGCCCGATGGCACCCTGTTTGGCGAAGGGGTAAAAACAAAGATTAAAGAAAAGCTGCTCGATGAATGCAACCTGCACACCATTATCCGTTTACCCAACTCCGTATTTGCCCCCTACACCAGCATAAAAACCAATATTCTATTTTTTGAAAAAGGCACACCAACCCAAGAAATTTGGTATTACGAACAACAACTGCCCGCAGGTGTAAAAGCCTACAACAAAACCAAACCGATGAAAGTCGCCGAGTTTGATGGCTGCAAACAATGGTGGGGTGGTGAACCGCGTAAAAACCGCATTGAAAACGAACAAGCATGGAAAGTGTCTATCGACGAGATAAAAGCCCGCAACTACAACTTAGACATTAAAAACCCGCATCAAGAAGAACACATCATCCACAACCCCGATGAACTACTCGCCACCTATGCCCAGCAACAAAACGACATACAACAACTTCGCGACCAGTTAAAAGATATTTTGGCAACAGCGCTAGCTGGAGATAAAAAGGAATGAGCGCCCAGCAGCTAATAACAGAGCATATCGACCTGTGGACCTCCACCATCAAAGCCAAAAACACACAAGGCCGTGGCAGCAGTAAAAAGCGTGAGCTATACGGCATAAAAAAACTGCGGGAACTAATTTTAGAATTAGCCGTACGTGGAAAGCTGGTGCCGCAAGATCCGAATGATGAACCTGCCAGTGTATTGCTAGAGCGCATTGCTGCGGAAAAGGCGCGGCTGATTAAAGATAAGAAAATTAAAAAGCAAAAGGCGTTGCCGGAAATTACGGATAAGGAGAAACCCTTTGACCTACCGAAAGGGTGGAAGTGGACTCTCTTGCCAAATATATCTAGCTACAAGACGGGTAAAACACCAGCGACAAAGAATAGTATTTTCTGGGGTGATGCATTATCAGATTACCCCTGGGTGAGTATAGCTGATTTGAACCACTATGGCCGAGTTATCGATACAACAAAAAGAGTCACTCAAGAAGCAGTTGAGCAAGTTTTTAAATACCCACCAGTGAAAGCTGGAACGATATTAATGAGCTTTAAGTTAACGTTGGGTAAGGTCTCAATATTAGATGTTGATGCATTTCATAATGAAGCCATCATATCAATTGACCCATTCACTGGAGTGTCTAAAGATTATTTGTTTCAGGTTTTGCCTGAGAGAGCACTTGCAGGGAGTTCCAAAAAAGCTATTAAAGGAAATACACTTAATTCAGAATCGATTTCTAGAATATCCATTCCTTTCCCACCTCTTGCAGAACAACACCGCATAGTCGCCAAAGTCGACGAACTAATGGCCCTCTGCGATCAACTGGAACAGCAAACCGAATCCAGCCTCAATGCCCATAATCTACTAGTCGATACCCTGTTATCAACCCTCACCGATGCCCGCGACGCTAAAGAATTCAGCGACAACTGGGCGCGGCTAGCCAAGCACTTCGATACCCTCATCACCACCGATTACGCGGTAGAACAACTTAAACAAACCATCCTCCAACTCGCCGTTATGGGCAAACTCGTACCTCAAAACCCCAACGATGAACCAGCGAGCGAATTAATTTCAAAACTTGAAATGACTAGGGATAAGTGGCTTGCAGAGAATTTAAGTGCTAATCCAGAATGTAAAACAATGAGAAAGAAATTGAAGAAGTTAGAGCGCCCAGAGCCTCCGTTTTCTATTCCTGACTCATGGTGTTGCGTGCATCTTATCCAGCTATCACGACTACTCGTGGATTGTCATAACAAAACAGCACCTTATGTTGATGTAGGCATACCAATAATTCGAACAACCAATATCCGTAATCGCAAATTTAACTTTGATGGGATGAAGTTTGTTACCGAAGAAACATATGAGTTTTGGTCAAGGCGCTGCCTACCTGAGCCAGGGGATATTATGTTTACTCGTGAAGCTCCAATGGGAGAAGCTGCAGTTATTCCCAGAGGACAGAAATGGTGCCTTGGTCAAAGAACTATGCTCATACGTCCCATGCATGAATTTGTGTCAGACGAATATTTACTACTGACCCTAACAGAACCGCACTTATTGGCTCGCGCTTCAGAGCATGCAGTGGGAGCAACAGTTAAGCATTTACGAGTTGGTGATGTTGAAAAATTAAATATTCCTTTTCCTCCGTTAGCAGAACAACACCGCATAGTCGCTAAAGTCGATGAGCTTATGGCCCTCTGCGATCAACTCAAAGCCCAAATAAATAACGCCCAAACCACCCAGCTTCACCTAAGCGATACGGTGGTTGAAAGTGCACTAACTGCATGAGAAACACATGAGTTATTTAATCCCAGAAAAACTGATGCAAACCACTGTTAAGATTTCTACGGGAAATCTAAATGCTTCTGGTTTCTATCACTAGAAGAAAATATGCTGATCCTTTTTTAAACATTACGCATATATGAATCCAACTTTTTACCTTCCACGTAGCCTCTCAAGTAGTGGCAAGACATACACTGAAATGGAGTTGCTCGCCGCTTCAAATTACATTGTTGTTTTGGCTGAACCCGGCGGTGGGAAAACCGAACTGATGAATAGTCTTGCCCATCAATTGGGTACTTCTGCAGTAACCGCAAACGTGTTCGCACAAATAGGAACAGATGTAGAGAATTGCCCACTCGTGATTGATGCATTTGATGAATTGGCTAAGATTGATCAAACAGGCATTCACAAGCTTCTCGCTAAAGCTATAAAAGCAAAACCAATACACGTCATTATTTCTAGCCGCTCCAGTGAGTGGGGTAACGCTGCTACATACGCGTTCAAGGGGTTTTTCGATATCCCTCCTCTGGTGGTTAGGCTATGCCAATTTGATGAAGTGGAGCAACGAGAAATTTTCGGTCATCATGTGCCAGGAGAGGACTTCACAGCATTCCAGACCGAGATTGCTCGATTTGATTTAGAAACACTGCTCCCAAACCCTCAGTTTCTGAAACTGTTTGCTGACGCCTATATAGAGAGCGAAAGACACTTCACCGACAAACGATCAATTTTCGCACAAGCGGTCGAACGTCTGGCGAAAGAAGCAAACCCCAATTTAGCGAGAAGCACCCCGACGCTTTCGACACCTCAAAAAGTCAACATTGCGTCGGAAGTTTTCACCAAACTTTTGTTGTCCGGTGCTGAAGGCGTCTGCACAAGTGAAGCTGCCGAAAATCGGATGTACCCATTGCTGGCGTCACTTGTTAACGCTGATCCAGCCGTTAATGCTATCCTGGCAACTCGGCTTTTCAAGCCAGGTGACAGTGCGGACCAGCATCGTCCGGTTCATAAGATCGTTGCTGAATACTGCGCAGCAGACTATCTCACCAAGCGAATAGCAGATCCTGCGGATCTCCTGATGCTATCTAAGTGTCTGCCTATTATTGCTCCAAATTCTACAGTGCGAGATGAATTGCGTGGTCTGCTGGGCTGGATAGCAGCACTAGGCAACAAGCCTGTAGAGGAGGCCGCAATCAAGCTTGACCCTTACGCAGTACTTGCTAATGGCGACCCTTCCCAGCTTGAACATTCTTCAAAACGTCTACTTATAAAACGGCTAAAAGAAATTGAGGCCCAAGACCCTTATTTTCGAAGAGGTGATTTCTGGCGACGATTCAGTGTTGTAGGTTTCTTCACTAAAGACGTTGTGGAAGAGATAAAGTCTATTTTAGCGACCGGTGGTGATGGTCATTTGCGTGATCTGATCCTTGAGCTTTTAGCAGGGGCAGCAGCAACCGAACAGTTAAGAGATGAATTACGCCAACTCGTTTTAACAGCGGATGAAAGCCAGAACACTCGCTTATTAGCAAATAAATGCTTGCTTAATATCATCAACTACAACCATCTAGCTAACTTAGCTAGGCTAAGTTCCGAGGCTAGTCATACCTCTCTCGATATTGCTGCTGAGACTATCAAAACGTTAGGGGTGGAAACATTTAATCGACCATATCTTGCAGACTTTTTTAGAATCTGTTCAAAGCTATATCCGAGCCACAAAGAACACCATGAGCGCACAATAGGAGCGCACTATTTTATTATAGCCTTGATTGCCGAGCTAGACATGGAGACTACAGAGTGGCTTTTAGATGACTTGAGCAAAGACCTGACCTGCACCTGTGGAAAGAAGGCTTACGAATGCGATTGTAGAAACGGTATAAGCAAAATCGTTGGATCAACGCTGGACCATTACTTTGAATTAGCTACTCCTCCCTTTGATTCAATACGGGTTTGGCAATGGGTTAGAAACCTGAACTTCCATGAGAACAAATCCGCAAAAGAAAGTAAGGCAGTAAAATTACTTCAAGAAGACGACAGCCTGCGCCAAGGTATTATCGCTCACGTATTTGGGAATCTAACTGATCGTGACCAGATTTTCGAAACCAAGATACATGATTTCGATTGGCACACCCACTCTGGGATTCATCTGTATATTGATGACTACAAATTTATAGTCGATCTGGCATTTGATACGGACAACCCGGGATTGTGGTCGTGTTTTATGGCTAGACATCAATACAATGAAAATAATGGGGAACGAGGTGTAGACAGCTTGCGGCGGCATATGCGCGAGCACGCACTGGAAAAACCCTCATTCATGCGTGAGTGGGTTAAGTCCAACAGGAGTGCTAAACAATTCGAACGAGAACACGGAATGCGGCCTTTCAGGCACACCCGCAGAATGAAACGTCGTGACAGAAAACAAGACGATATACGCGTAGCGAACATGAAGTATATTCAAGAAAACCGAGAGGTTGTCGAAGGTGGGTGTCATTGGGGTTTACTGGTTCGCTTCGCAGAACATGCACTTATGGCTCCGGATAAAATTGAACACGAGTTTGGTGATGCAATGCTCGTTCGGAACGCATTAAGAAGTTGCCTCGACTTCATAGCTCCGAACACCCCCAGCCTAATTAAGCTCGCTGAATTACAGTGTGCCTCGCAATATCAACATTCGGAGACGATTCTTTTTGCTGCTTGCTTGGAGATAATGCGTGTTAAAGGTGACCTAGAAGAAGTTGATCTTTATCTGCTTAGAGCTCTGCGAACTAACATTCACATGGGCTACAGCGCCGTTTCAAAAGAAGAGCGTGATGCACTGAAGGCAGAAGTTGACCGACTAATTTTTCCTGATGACGTGAGTGCCGAGGGTTTTCTCCGGCAGTACCTTGAGCCGCAACTGGCACAGTTGGAGTGCAAACATCCTGAGCTTTGGTTGCTGCGCAGCGAAGAGAGCTTCAGCCATTTGCGCACCTCTCTATCAATTGAGTGGCTTAAACGTTTTTCAGACATAGCTCTTGGGCCGCTAGATACACTTTTTGAGATTGCAGCTCAGTATGGCAATCGGGATGAGTTGAAAGAAATCATTCGAGAGCGTTGCGCATCGTTCATGTCCTCCTGGCCTAATCCAACTGGCAATGAAGACATCGAACAAAAGCGCACATTTTGGTTAGTGCGCGCGTGGTACTTTCTGAACGACACACCTGAAATATACTGGGGCTGGCTCAAAGCCAATAAAGATACGCTGCTTATACTCGACCGCCTGTCAGGGAGAATAAGCCGTGGCGATCATCCCTATTGGCCGAACCTCACAGCAAACAAGGTTGAAGCTATTCTGGACGCCTTCATTGAGCAATGGCCTAAGTTAGATCTGCCAAGCCAATGGGGGACGGAGAGTCCCAAAGAAGAGGATGCATATCGCTTTTTGACCGACGTGATCTGGACAATCAACTCAGATGATCCCGATGATGCTATTCCTGTCCTCGACCGGCTTATCGCCGATTCGCGTTTCGATGACCTACATAATGATTTGAAAAGTATACATTCCAGTCAAATGAGGAAGAAAGCACTGGAGGACTTCCAACCTCCAACGCCAGAGGAAATCGTAAACCGACTAGACCGTGATGCGGTGGTTACTGTAGAAGGCTTGCGTCAACTCGTACTCCAAGAGCTTCAAGAGTTCCAGAAAGCTATTGATGGTGGTGAGTTCAACTCCGCAGATCGCTTTTATGAGAAAGATGAGCGACTGGGTGAAGTACGGTCGACTGAAATTATTGCTGAGCGGCTTAATCTGAGGCTTGAGCCGCAAAACATTTCAGTGACTCCAGAACATCAGGTGAAGGGTGCCAAACGGGTTGATTTTACAGTGACCAAAATTATTGACGGTAAAAGACGACTGCTTGTTACAGAGGTCAAAGGGCAGTGGCATCGTGAACTATACACGGCTGCTTCTACTCAACTGTATGAACGCTACGCTATCCACCCAGGCGCAGAACAGCAAGGTATTTACCTCGTCATTTGGTTTGGTGGTGACGAAAAGGTTGCAGATCGTAAAACACACAGTATCAAGAATGCTCAGGAATTAAAAATCAGCATTGAAGCAAGGCTACCGCAAGAACTCACTGGGCTAATTGATGTGTTCGTTTTGGATGTACACAAACCAAAATAGAACCATTTTTCACAAGTGGAAAATTAACCGGAACCACTTCGAGCTTTAATGCTCAAGTGTGCCTTTAGCCCGCTGATGTTGATTTGGCCGTGCTTAAAGGGAAAGAGCGGGCATATAAGGAGACCAAGACGAAACCAGCAGGATTGAAATAAAGAGTATTTGAAGGGTGGGAGAGTACAAGAATGGAGCAAGGCTCTTACGCTGCAATATTTAAGTGCAATTGTGGTATTAACATCACACCACAACAAGAACCCCAACTTGGTTCTTAACAGCCGTATAAATATTAGTCTCAACTTCAGGAGTTTTAACACTTACAACCAATGAATAACGGGCTTGTTAAGTCTAAAAATTTGCAGTGTGATTAACAGGTCTATGCGCCGATAGATTCGCCAGGTTAGCCGCCACATAAAGCTATTTTTACATTCAGAACGGTAGTAAAAGCTTTGGAACAAATTCCCCCCTATTAACAACTCCTAGTCATTAGCATAATTCATATCGTGATTTAGAAAAAAAATCACTAAGGACTGCTTCAGCAGTGTTATTTTTAATTGATATTATGGAGATGATTATGAGTACGATGAATCAGGAAGAGAATGACCTTTGGTCTGACATCAATAACCCTAACAACGATGCAGATATGGATGATTGGGCGGATGCTCACAACCCGAACAATGACGACTACCTGTCTGATGATGGCTAAACTTTAGTCTATAACCACCAGCCTTAAAAAGCTGGTGGTTACCTTTTACTGTTTTGACAACTAACAGCTAAATAGTGTTTTTCTAAACGAGCAATAACTTCTTTAATTAGACCTTCCAATTCTATATTAGTAATATGGATATTTAGCTGTTCCAATTCATTTAGTAGTTCTTTTCCAGTAGATGTCCATTCAAAGAGTAGTGTATCTAGTGTGATGGATATTTCCATGTACTGCTCTACAATAAACTTTTCTATTTCATCTGCTGGGACATCAAGTTTATTTATGAAAGAAGAAAATTTATATGAATTTGGTAACTCCTTACCACTTCTCCATTTGTTCATGAGGTTATGGGGGTCAGAAGTCTCTATGCATTGAGCTAGCGCATTCCATGCCAATGGGGTGTTTTTTTGAATAGTATTTTGCCGTCTTATAGTATCAAGTAGTCCCTCAAACAAGTTACGGATATTTTTTGTTTTTGAGTACTTCTGAGATATTTCGAGAAAATAAGGCTGGTTAGCTTCCCTTGATCCACCAAAGAAGTATGAATGTATAGCTAGGTCGTAGGTTGCTATAGCTGATAGATAAAAATCAGCTTCAAAACTTAAGTTAAATCGTAAAATATTAAGCCAATCACGCTTCTTAAAACGAGAGTAGTCGCCTGGAGAGGTTATTTTAGAGTGTGTTTTAACGGCCGTTTTAATAACATCATTATCAACTAATGTATTTTTGGAAACAAAGGCTGCCATCCATTTATATTGCGTATGCTCATCTTTCTTGCCAATTCCATTTGATTTAGAGCTTTCTAAGAAAGCCAAATCAACTTCAGCTCTGTTCCGTATAAACTCTATTACAGGTAAGCTTAATTCCAGACATTTAGTTTGAGAGTAACATTCTAAAGCCGCAAGCCAAGCACCAGCATTACTTCCGACACCATAGCTTCTACTTAAAAGCTCTTCCATCACGTTTTCATCAAAATCCCTAGACCCAATAATTTGCCGAACAAAATTTAGGTAGGTTTCTCGGTGCTTGTAACTTATACCTCCGCGCACCATTTTGTTTCTAAGGTTTATTGTAAGTTTAGTGTTAATATTATAGTAATCTTCTGCTGCTTTTAACTGTAAAGGAAGGTTATGAGGGAGTTTGAGTAGTCTAAATATATATTTGATTGAAGGCAGATAAAAGCTTGAAAAGCTATGATCTGGAACTCGAAATTTTTCACGAGTTTGGTTACAGTGATTTTCCATATTTGTTGACCCGTCCGTCTTGGGATAAAAACAACATTCCATTCTACAAAATCGATGCAGGGAAACCTAATACCTATTCTAGGCCTTGTTACGGTAAGACTAAATCCAGTTAGAGCTATTAATCAAGGAAGGCGGCATGACATATAATGTTGAACATCATGTGAGCAGGTGAATTCAAATTCAAAGAGCAACTGTCTTGGTTTTAAGATGAACCTCGCAAGGCGTTCTAAAATTTAAACATTTTCTTGGTCTGCCATTGAGTTTCTTAACGACATTGGCAATAACACTATCATCAATGGTATGAAAATTACACCATTTGGGGAAATAACGGCGCAATAAACCATTGGCATTTTCATTTAACCCTCGTTGCCAAGGCGAGCGAGGGTCTACAAAATAAACCTGACTGCCAGTCGCTTTCTTTAAGTCTTTAAAGAAGTGGACTTGTCGGCACAAAAAACATTTATTCCTCAAGGTGTTTGGTTGAATAAATAACCATATGACGCACCTAAAATACAAAATCAATCTTGTGAACTAAATATTTCACCATGTACTATTGCTGGTCGACTAAGGCCTGAGTTGAGGTAAAGCAAGCTATTTGGTCGTTACTCAGGGGGAAGTTAAACAGTATTTTTAACTTTAAATTACGGTGGTGGCTTTTATGTAGAGAGCTTAATTTTGTTTTAAATGGGTGGGGTCCTGTAGTTATATTTAAATCAACGCAATAAACTCTCGAAACCGATCTGCTGATATGGCTAAGCCTTGGGCCGTTAGCGTATCAATATAATTAGGCGTTGATTTAGCCGAGTTCTTTAAAGGTTCTCGGTGTTGTTTTGTTGGTGTAATGGCAACAGTTTGGTGAAGGTCATGTCTTGAAGTGTTAAATGGCGGGCTATTGTGCCCGTTGCAAATGCCAATTATAAAATATAATTTATTATTCAGTAACACGAATAATATAAGCTAAATAAGCATTTATTATTCACTATAGTGAATAATAAAGAGATTTTTGGTTATGTTTGTGGCTTATGGAATCAATGGACCATTTTATTCTTTACTGGTAGTCGAGTTTATAGCTTTAGAAGTTTTGTAAATAAACATCTCTATGCTTTAAATCTTGCTTACCTCACAGGTTTGGGGGTTAGTTATAGCCATTTAAGAATTTAATTTACCGTCTTTTTCGGCAATATTTGCGTCTTTTGAAGGTAACTTTTCGGTAAAATAGTCTGATAATTTAATCTCCCTAACTGAATTTACTTCTTCTTGTGAGGCTCCTGCGCTAATAGAACAACTGCCTGTGCCAGATCGCTTGTTTCCGTATTTTCCAATACTTACAGTGCTTTGATGGCCCATAATATAACTTCGTTCTTTGTTGCTCATGTCGATTGATTTTAAATCAGAGGCCAGTTGATGACGGAAACTATAAAAAACAATCTGTTTTTTGCGCCGAGGCCATAACTTTTTCGTGGCGCGTTGTAAGGCTTTTTGTAAACTTTGTTGACCTTTATCAGGGTCGAGATGAGCTAATACTTTGATGGCTATATTGAGCATATGAGCAATGTTTTCATCAAACTGAACTGTTCTATCCAGGCCTCGAAGCCCATCTTCTGTTTTCTTGGCGCTGGGAATAAAGAACTTGTTATCATCTAATGACTTAATGTGGAGCATTTCAGCAGGCCGGCATCCAGTGAATTTTGCGATGACCAATGCTGCTTTTAGATTTTTATTGGTTGATCCTTGGTACAGCTTAGTAAACTCTGTATCTGTCACTCTCTTGACCTTTGGTGCAATATACGGCCGATCAGTCGGCAAAATGGTAGAGGGGTACTTCTGCTTAGCTATGCGTTTGGCGGGCTCAATATACCCCTTATCATGCTGATCGAAGGAAATGGCGCATCTTAATTTTCGCCATACATCAGGCCTATGCTGAAGGGCTAATGAATTGAGATGGGTAGCCATGCTGTTAGGGGTGATATCACCGTCAATTCCTTTATAAAACTTATAGGCTAGACCGCGATATTGATTAATAGTCTTAGGTGATAACGTTTGATTATTCATTAGATGACCTTTGATTTTGATACATACTTTGGACAGGTTTTTTTGTCCGAAGTATGTGGGTGTTGGGGCTGTTCACCAACACCAAGTGCTCTTGTTTTCTCATGAATGCATATGAGTGAGTGGTTATGAGCTCAACCTTGATTAGTGTCAATGTCGTGTTACCTTGCTGATATATATGTGCTCAACTCTAGTAGTCATTATGTATATAATGATGGGCTGCTTATTTACCCAACGTTGATTCCCATTCATTAAGCTTCGCTACAGACCAACGAGTTGAACCATTAATTTTAACGGGAGGTGGCAGCGTGCCTTCTTTAGCCCAACGCCAGACGGTGGCTTTTGTGACGTCATACCTGTCGGCTAATGTGGTAACACTGATAAGTTTTTTATCGTTTAACATATCTTTTTATATTGTTTTATTGCGTACCTTTAAATATGGGAAAATTAAGCATAATAAAATGATATCTGTGTCACACTTTTTACATAAAAAATATGTTATAAATTTTTATTTGATTAAACGTAGGTGAGAACTGTTGCCGTTTAAGCAAAATTTCCCCCAGTCATCCATTAATATTGTTCTTTCATCTAGTAACTCATTACGCGCATAGGCGGCACGTGTCTTGTCATTATTAACATGTGCTAATGCCAATTCGGAGACCTCATCTAAAAATGTTGTATGTAAACGGGCCCAATCTTTGAGAGTAGAGCGAAAACCATTGGGGGTAACAATGCGATTGCGCTGCCCCGGATCAATATAACCGGCGCTTGCAGGGTTTTGTTTGATTTTAGCTTTATGCAACTTTAGGATGGGTTTCTTGCACGTTGAATCAGATAATGGGTTTCCTTTGGTATTTCTGAAAACGTAGGGTGACTTTAAATCACGCTGTACTAAATTAAGGACAGATAATGCTGGGACGGATAGTGGAACCTTGTGTAACTTACCGCTTTTCATCCGGTTGGCGGGAATGCACCACAATCCATTATCTATATCTAATTCGTTCCATCTCATGAAGCGGACTTCACCGCCCCTAGAGCCTGTTAATATAGTGAATGCTAGTGCCCAGGCGCTCATGTAATTCTCTTGCAATAATTTAATGAAGAATTCATTTGTTTGATGAAGAGGTAGAGCAGGGTGGTGACGGTCATTTTTACCTTGGCTCTTTAGTACATCCTTGGGCTTGGCTAATAGGTTATCTAATCGGCCTTTCCATTGTGCAGGGTTGGCTTTTGTGCGAATCTCAGTTGTTATCGCATAATCGAAGACGGTTGCCATCCGTTGTCGAACCCTTGTGGCAGTTTCAGTTTTGGTCTCCCAAATAGGCGTTAAGACAGCGAGTACATCATTAACACCAATATCATCAATCCCCATATCAGCTATAATAGGGTAGGCGTAGTTCTGTAGTGTTGATATCCACTGTTTTGAGTGTTTCTTGTTTTTGAATCCTGCCTTTTTAGAGGTATGGCAATTTTGGGCTACTTCTGCAAACGTTTTATTTTTACGCTGAGCAATGATCTGTTCTTGTTTCAGGTCTTTAGCATGCTGAATGGGATCGATTCCTGCTTTAACTAAGGCTTTTAGCTCACGCGCTTTATCACGTGCCGCTGAAAGCGAAACATCGGGAAAACTGCCGAGTCCAATATCTCGCCTTTTCTCGCCCACCTTAATGCGCAGCAACCAAGATTTACCAGACGGTGGGGTTACCTGTATATATAATCCAGAAACACCTCCGACTGGGTATCTACCCTTGTTGTTTAAATGTCTTATTGCAACTGGTGTTAACTCTTTAATCTTCTTCATCCGTTGTACCCCTCATGTTACCCCTCGTTGGGGTTGTTATTACATTTTACCAAATGAGACGGATTTGCCGAAATAAGGGCATATTTATCAAAAGCTTAGTGTTATTTTGTGTCGTTTTGTGTTGCTTTATGATGCTTTATAGTGCCTTATTAAGTTGATATGGCGGACTCTCTCTCCGCCATTTGTGAGATCAATCAATAAAGTTCAATTTATTGGTTTCTCTTAGTTAATACATCATTGTTGGTGTAAA
>OJDD01000174.1_pt1 | contig 20226 bp, 17 predicted proteins | sample 1592591 | NCBI WGS metagenome assembly OJDD01 (sample SAMN05416809, study PRJEB24817) | seawater metagenome | isolation source: Sea water | place: Canada:Atlantic | collected 2013-07 | reverse complement strand
GCGGGGGAATAGGCGATGCCTGCGGCAATGCCGGACATGATAAAGAACGCCTCTGCCGCGTCGGAGAACCCGATATTGCGGATGGTCAGATGCTCCCACGGGTTGCCGGGCATGTGGTCGATGATGATCATGATCAGCGCCAGCCCGCGAAACGCATCGATGCGCGGATCGCGGGCGCGGCGCGGCAGGTCGACCCCGCGCCGGATGGGAATAAGCTGGGCGTCAGGCCGGTTGGACGATTGTGTCATGCGACGATCCTTCTGGGGCGGCACCCGATCTCAGGTTGTCGCGATATGCTGCAATGACGGCGGGCGTGGCCCGTTCTTGCGGCGTGGTAAAGACTTGGCCGGTGCTCTCGTGCGAGGTCACGGCGATCAACAGCGGCGCGATGGACATGGGGAGCGTCACCGGCAAGAGCCAGAAGATCAGGTTCGGCACCCAAAGATAGACGGCAACAGTCACCGCGACCCCGAACAGCGATACCCAACGGCTGGAACGCCAGCTTTCGGCGAGGGTAAGCCGCCCTTCGCCGCGTGCGGTCGCTGGCCAGCCGCCATCCTTGCCCGCAAAGACCTCGGCGACGGCGCGGCTTTGATACATCAGCATGACGGGCGCAATCAGCGCGGTCAGCAGGATTTCAGACAGGACAGAGCCAAGCGCGCGCAGCGCCCCGCCGAACCCCTTGGCGCGGCCCGTTGCAGCCGCTTCGCCAAAGATCGCGAGCTTGGGCAGCAACAACAGCCCGCCGATCCCAAAGGCAAGCGCCACGATCTGGAAGGTCTTGTCGTCGGGGAAGACGGGGAAAAGCTGATAGGCGTTGGGGAAATAATCAGGGCTGGCATTGGTCGCAGCGGCCAGCAGCGACACGATCAGGAAGGCCCCCCAAGCGACCGATACCAGATAGGCCATGATCCCCTGGACAAAGACGAACCGGCTCCACCCGTGCAGCCCGGGGGCACCGACCAGACGCATGTGTTGCAGGTTGCCCTGACACCAGCGGCGATCACGGCGCGCAAAGGCGAGCAGATTGTCGGGGCCTTCCTCGAAGGAACCGGCGATGCGGGGGTCCATCTCGACGCGCCAGCCGCCGCGTACCAGCAGGGCGGCTTCGACATAGTCATGGCTTAGGATGGTCCCGCCGAAAGGGGCGGGGCCGCTAAGTTCTGGCAGTCCGCAGCATTGCGACAGGGCGCGCACACGGGCGATGGCATTATGCCCCCAGAAGGGGCCCGCGCGCCCCTGCATACGGGCCAGACCGCGTGCAAAAACCGGCGAATGAAAGCTGGCAGAGAATTGCATCGCACGGCCAAACAGCGACCCCGCGCCAAAGATCTTGGGCAGGGTTTGCAGCAGGCCAAGGCTCGGGTCTGCCTCCATCCGTGCGACAAGATGGCGGATCGTGTCGCCCTCCATCAGGCTGTCGGCGTCAAGGATCACGACGTATTCATAGGCCCCGCCGGATTTGCGGATGAAATCCTCGACATTGCCCGCCTTGCGGCCATATCGGTCGGTACGGTTGCGGTAGTAGACCGGGTTCGCAGCGCCTTCATCGCCCAACAGCGGGGCCAGCGCCGCGCGCTCTGCGATCAGGGCGTCGGGGTCAAAAGTATCGGACAGAATGGCGAAATCGACGGGTACGTGCGCGGCCTGCATGGATTGGCGCATTGCCATAATGCGCGCGCAAACCTCGGTCGGGTTTTCGTTGCAGATCGGCACAAGGATCGCCGTCGGGGGGAAATCCGCGTTGCTCAGGTCCATCTCAGGGAGGGGATCGAAAGAAGGCACGCCCAAAAACGCCTGCCCCGCCCCCCAGGCCAACCAAGCCGTCGTAAGCGCGATAAGCGCCACGGCGAAGCCGTCCCAGATATCAAATCCGGTATTCAGCCCCGCTTGCGCCAGTGTTGCGGCTGCCGCTGTTGCGCATAGCAGGGCAAAGCAAATGGCGCCAACGCGGCTGACCCGCGTAGCACCATCGCGTAAATAAGAGGGCATGTCAGGCATTACGCATGAAGATGCGGCTCACCACCTCGAACAGGGAGGGGCGGGCATCATGCTCTAGCACCTGCCGCGGCATATCCAGCGGGGCAGGGCGAGGCGCATAACGGTCAAAGTCGGTCATTTCTTCGGTGGTCGCAGGTGATGTCACAGACGTATTCATTCTTTCAGCCATTGGTATACCCAAGTCTCGGTCAAGCTACGGTCGCCCGCGACCAGATTGGCGCGCAGTTCAACCGTTGCATCAGTTTCGGCGACGACCTCTAGAACCAGTCGCCACATGTGATCGTGGCCGTCGATCTGCTGCAGTACTTGTCCTGCAACTGTGCCGCCGGCGATGTTTACATTGGCTTCAACAACATTCTCGGCGTTTGGTTCCCCTAAAGTTGCACCTTCGAAGTCGATGACAAACTTTCGGCGATCATTGCGCGGTTTTACGCCCGCGATGCCCCCATTTCCGGCAAGAGTGCGCGATACTTGGGCAAGTGTCGAAGACGCGCCGGGCGGGTTCATCCCCCAGTTCAGACGGTAGGAAATGCTTTTGCTATCCCCCGCCGCGAACCCGTTCTTGTAGGTCCAGAAGGCGACGATATTGTCGTTCCCCTCCAGATCCGACGGGATCTCGATCAAGCGGACCATGCCTTCGCCCCAGTCACCTTTGGGTTCGACCATCAGTGTCGGGCGCAGCTCGTAGTGGGCTTCGGCGTCCAGATAGTCGTCAAAGGCACGGTGGCGCTGCACAAGGCCAAAGGATTTCGGCGATTGCGCACCGAAGTATGAATTGGCGAGCTTGGGCGGGTTGTTCAGAACGCGGAACAGCGTGTCTTGGCCGGTGTTGACCACCAGCGCCTCGCTGTCGTGGACGCGGGCACGGTAATCGTCAAAGCCACCCTGATCGTTCAGCCCGAACAGATACATCGATGTCAGCGGCGCGACGCCCAGTTGCTGCACGTCCTGACGGAAGAACAGTTCGGTGGTCACATCCATCGTGGTGGTGGCACCGGGGGTCACGGTGAATTTGTAGGCCCCCACGACCGACTGGCTTTCCAGCAGGGCGTAAAAGGTCATCTTCGTCTCGCCGGGTGCGGGACGCTGCAGCCAGAAGGCGCTGAAGCGGGGGAATTCCTCGGGTTCGGAGGTGGCAGTGTTCACCGCAAGCCCGCGCGCGCTCAGGCCATAGCGGTTGCCCGCCCCCAAGGCACGGAAGTAGCTCGCCCCGAGGAAAGACACGATCTCGTCGAACTGCTGCGGATCGTTCAGCGGCGCATTCATGCGGAAGCCCGCGACGCCGGGGAGTTCGGTACCGGTCGGGATCTTTTCAAGCGCTTTGGACTGGTAGATGAAATCATCCGAGGTAAAGCCAAGAGGCTGCGCCTTGTCATTGACGATCTCGTAGAGCGACACGGTGCCGTCAAACAGCCAGCCGGGGTGATAGGCATGTACCACCGCCTGCGCCGCAGGGCCTTTCCAGATCGCGCTGTCCTCGCGGAAGCGGATGTTGCGGTAATCGTCATAGTCCAGCGTGGTAAAAGGCTCGCCCAGTTGCGTCGGCGCGGTGTACTCCTCACCCGCAAGGCTGCGTGCCCGTTCGATCAGAATATCAAAGGAAAAAGGCTCCGCCGTATCACTGGCCTGCGCCCAGGCAGCAGTGTCTTGCAAACCGGTTGCAGCGGCGAAAGCCAAAGCGGCCCCCCCTGCGCGCAATACTGACCGGCGAGACATCGGGCGGGAGCGAGACAAATGATGCATCAAAAATGATTCCTGTTCGTTGCTGCATTGCAGAATTCATATAATTACGCGGGAAGTTCAATAACATGAAGCATGATGCGCAAAATTTTGCTGCACAGTGCGGGGTTTACGCGAAAATTGCGAAATCAGCGCGGCATCATCCGGCAATATTTGCAAAGACATAGCGCCCCTGAGTGCAGGTTTTGTCTAGCGTCTTTGAAATACAGCGGAAAATTGCCGGAAATTGCGTTCAATCGCCCTAGAATAAGATTGGTTGGCATCACAGGCCCGCAATGCCACCCTAAAGGGAATCTGTGTGTGTATCAGTTAACAAGAATACAAAAACGAGGACAAAATGGACAATAAAGACCTTCCATCGCTCCCGCTGGCGCTGCTGCCCGTCGTTCTGACGCTTGGCCTTCTGGCGCTGCAACTTTTCTACTATGGCGACTTCACGCCGCATATTCCCCTCATCCTCGGATTGGCCATCACATCCCTGCTGGGTGTTTTTCGCGGGCAGACGTGGATGGACATCCGCGAAGGCGTGTTCCACGTGATCCACGTGTCGATGCCGTCACTGGCGGTGTTGATCGTGGTCGGCATGATCGTCGGCGTCTGGATCGCGTCGGGCACGGTGCCTACGCTGATCTATTACGGGCTGACCTTGCTGACCCCGTCGATCTTTCTGGCAGCCGCGATGATCCTCTGCGCAGTGGTTTCCCTGTCGTTGGGGACCAGCTGGGGCACAGTCGGCACCATTGGTCTGGCGCTGATGGGGATCGGTGCGGGTTTCGGTATCCCTGCCTATTGGACCGCCGGTGCGGTCGTGTCGGGCGCGTTCTTTGGCGATAAGGTATCGCCGCTGTCGGACACCACGAACCTCGCGCCTGCGGTCACGGGCACGAATGTATTCGACCACATCAAGAACATGCTGCCCACGACCGTCCCTGCGATGATCATCGCGCTGGTGATCTATGTCGTCGTCGGCTTTATGCTGATCGAAGAGGGTGCAGGCGACGTCAGCAGCATCAATCAGATCACAACCGGTCTGGAGGAACGCTTTAGCCTCGGGCTCATCCCGCTGACGCCTGCCTTGATCGTGATTGTGCTGGCGCTGATGAAAAAGCCGCCGCTGCCGTCGCTGTTTGCCGGTGTGCTGGCCGGTGGACTGGTGGCGATCTTCTGGCAGGGCGCGGGACTGCATGACGTGTTCGCCTTCGCGCAGTCGGGCTATTCCATCGACACGGGCATCGCCGACATCGACAGCCTGCTGAACGCGGGCGGTATCCAGTCGATGATGTGGACCATTTCGCTGATGTTGATTGCCTTGGGATTTGGCGGCGCGCTGGAGCGCACCGGCTGTCTGGAGGCGATCATTCTGGCGATCGTCAGCCGCGTGAAAAGCTTTGGCGCGGTACAAAGCTCGGCCATCGGGACGGCGTTTGCGACCAATATGGTCGCGGGTGATCCTTATATCTCTATCGCGCTGCCGGGCCGTATGTACGCGCCCTTGTACCGCGGGATGGGCTATTCGACCCTGAACCTCAGCCGCGCGGTGGAAGAGGGCGGCACGCTGATGAGCCCGCTGATCCCGTGGAACGCCGGTGGTGCCTTTGTGATCTCGGCCCTGGGGCTGGGGGTCATGGACGGTAACCTGACCAACCTGCTGTATATCCCGCTGGCCTTTGCCTGCTGGACGGCACCGCTGATCGGTGTGTTCTATGCGGTGACCGGTCTGTTCTCTCCCAAAGCCACGGACGAAGATCGCGCCGAGTGGGACAAATCCGGCGAAGACATCATGGACCTTGGCGACCATGAGCTCGCCTACGAGCAACCGGCCACGACCTGATCGTGCCTGCACCGACACAGATGAAAGCCGCAGCGCCGATGTGCGCTGCGGCTTTTTTTCATGCCCTCAGGCCTGCGCCTTCAGCCTGTCGCGAAGCGTGTTCTTGACGATCTTGCCATTGGCGTTGCGCGGCAGGGGATCGGGGTCGAACGTCGCGAAATCCGGCGCTTTGTAGTCCGCCATCTTTGTCCGTGCGAAAGCCTTGATCGCATCAAGATCCAGCGCGGTATCCGTGGTGTGGATGAACACATGCATCTTCTCCCCCAGCACCGGATCAGGGCAGCCGATGGCGGCACATTCGATCACAGAGGGGTGGGCGGTCAGGGCGTTTTCGACCTCGGCGCTGTAGATGTTATAGCCGCCGCGAATGATCATATCCTTGCGGCGGTCGTGCAGGCAGATGAACCCCTCGGCATCGCGTGACCCCATGTCGCCGCTTTTCCAGTAGCCGTCGTAAAACTCGGAGGCGGTGCGGTCTGCGTTGTCCCAATAGCCGGGCACGGTCATCGCGCCCTTGATCCAAAGCTCCCCATGGGTGCCGTCGGGCACGTCGTTGCCCTGAGGATCGACAATGCGGATGTCGGCGCAGGGCACGGCGATGCCGATGCTATCCGCGCGTTTGGTGCCGAACCCCATCGGCAGGATCGTCACGGCAGAGGTAAGCTCCGTCGCGCCATAGGCGTTCATCAGGCAGAGGTTCGGCAGCTTTTCCGACAGTTCACTGATGGTGGATTGCGGCATCGGCGCGCCGCCGTAGCCCCCGATCCGCCAGTGTTGCAGGTCGTAGTCATCGACGTTGCAGCGCAGCAGGAACAGGTTGTACATTGCTGGCACCATCAGCGTCTGCGTGACCTTTTCATTGGCGGTCAGCGATAGGAATTCATGGGCACCGAAGACCTCCATCATCACGGTGCAGCCTGCGGTTTGCAGCATGGTAAAGACGGTGGCGACCAGCCCGGTCACATGGCTTGCGGGCACGCACAGCAGCGACCGTTCACCGGCCCCCAGCTCCATACAAAGCTCGAAGTGCATCGCGGAATGGACGATGTTCAGATGGGTCAGCGTCGCCCCTTTGGGCTGGCCTGTGGTGCCGGAGGTATAGAGGATCACCGCGATGTCATCCTCGTGCAGCGGCACGGCGTCGGTCAGCGGGGTCTGCGCGGGCAGCGTATCAAACGCGTCGGACCCCGCCACTGTGCCGCCAACGCAAAAGCGGTGGGTCAGCCCGGGCAGATCGGCGGGTGCGGGCAGGCGGTCGGCGACATCCATGCCATGCACGGCGATCTTGGCACCGCATTGACGCAGGATAAACGCCAGCTCTGGCGTGCCTTCGCGGATGTTGATCGGCACGGCAATCGCGCCAAGCCGCAGACAGCCCATCATGGTCGCGATGAATTCCCAGCGGTTCGACAGCAGCAGCGCAACGCGGTCGCCCCTTTCGACCCCACGGGCGCGCAGCCCTGCGGCGATGCGGCCCACGTGCAGGTCAAGCTCGGTATAGGACAGTCTGGTCTCGCCGCTGACCACGGCCTCTTGATCGGGGGCGCGGGCAAGGGCCGCGGCGAGCATGGCGTTCAGGTCGGCGGGGCGATCCTTGAAGCATTTGATCTCGCGACCGTCAAAATGGGTTTCTGTTTGTATGCGATCCGTGATCGCCTGTGACCAATGTGGCATCTGCGCTCCTCCCGTAGCTTGGGGTAGTCATTGCGCAAACAATCAGGGGCTGCAACGGCCAAGCGCCGTGTTAGCGCCCGCATTATGCCCCATCCGTGGGGGCCGGTTCGCCCTGCGAAACAAGGCGAACCGGGGCGTTTATCCCAGCACGGTTTTTACCGCATCCGCAGTCGCGGCGACGACGGTATCGACCTCTGCGCGGGTGATGCAGAAAGGCGGGGCAAAGCCGGTGATGTCGCCTTGGGGCATGGCACGGGCGATCACGCCGCGTTCCAGCATCGCGGCAGAGATCGCAGCCCCCACCTTGGCAGCAGGATCAAGCGGGGTGGCGTCTGCCTTGTCGGCCACATACTCAACCGCGCACAGCAGTCCTTCGCCACGGATGTCCCCCACATTCGGATGATCGTCAAGCGCCTCTTTCATCGAGGCGTTCAGATATCCGCCCACCTCGGCCGCGTTGCTGACAAGGTTCAGATCGTCGATGAGCTTGAGGTTCGCGACACCCGCCGCGGCACAGATCGGATGCGCCGAATAGGTCCAGCCGTGACCGATGGGGCCGTTCTCGTCCGTGCCCTGTTCCAGCACCTTCCACATCCGGTCCGATACGATCGACCCCGACAGCGGCGCATAGGCCGATGTCAGACCCTTGGCGATGGTGATCAGATCGGGTTTCAGCCCATAGTGATCCGACCCGAACATCGTCCCCAGACGGCCAAAGCCGGTCACGACCTCATCCGCGATCAGCAGGATGTCGTGGCGGTTCAGCACCTCTTGGATCGCGTCCCAATATCCGGCGGGCGGGGGCACGATGCCGCCGGTCCCCAATACGGGTTCCCCGATAAAGGCTGCGATGGTGTCCGGCCCTTCGGCTTGGATCAGCGCCTCAAGCGCGTTGGCGCATTGCGCGGTGAATTCGGCTTCGGACTGGGTGCGGTCCTTGCGACGGTAGTAATAGGGCGCGTCCGTGTGGATCACGGGGTTCATCGGCAGGTCGAATTTGTCGTGGAACAGCGACAGGCCGGTCAGCGATCCGGTCATCAGCCCCGACCCGTGGTAGCCGCGCCAGCGCGAGATGATTTTCTTTTTCTGCGGGCGACCAAGGATGTTGTTGTAGTACCAGACGAGCTTGATGTTCGTTTCGTTCGCGTCCGAGCCGGACAGACCGAAATAGACCTTGGACATATGCGCCGGTGCGCGGTCCATGATCATCTTGGCCAGCGTGATAGACGTTTCTGTGCCGTGGCCCACATAGGAATGGTAATAGGCCAGTTGATGCGCCTGTTCGGCGATGGCGTCGGCGACTTCGGTCCGGCCATAGCCTGCGTTCACGCAATAGAGCCCGGCAAAGGCGTCCAGCATCCGGTTGCCATCGCGGTCCTCGATATGGACGCCTGACGCCCCAGTGATCACCCGCGTCGCGGATTCACCCCGCGCATGCTGTGCCAGATGCGTAGAGGGATGGAAAAAGTTTTCGCGGTCCCATGTGGCGAGTTGATCATCATTGCGAAGCATAGGTCAGGCTTTCTGTTTAGGAGAGTTTCAGGTGAGTTCGGTGGCCAGCACGGCAAGGCAATCGCCCGGCTGTGCCAGTCCGGGGTGGTGGCGGGCGATCACGATGCCCCCCATCTGGGCGCGGATTTCACGCGGGGGCAGGCCCGTATGCTGGCTGTCCCAGAGACGTGCGATCAGGTCGCCTTCGGCCACTGTGTCGCCAAGGGTGACGTTGAAATCGACCAGCCCACCGTGGTTGGTGACGTGAAAACAACGGTCGTCGTCTTGCGACAGCATGCGCGATGGCGCAGTGACGGGCTGGCCTTGCAGGATACCGGCGTGGATCAGCAGATTGCGCACGCCTGTGCGGGCGATCTGCGCGGTTTCAGGCGTGGCAGTGCCGCCGCCGCCCAATTCGGTGGTGACGAATGTCTTGCCCATCACCTCTGCCGCGTCGTCATACATGCCAAGCGCGTCGATCTCGCGCATCTCGACACTGAAAGGCGCGTTGAACGCATCGCGCGCGGCGCGGCAGCGGGCCTGCTGGTCAGGGTCGTCCAGCGTGTGACAGGCAGCGAAGGGCAGAAAATCCAGCGTCTTGCCGCCCGAATGGAAATCAAGCACGACATCCGCCATCGGCAGCAGCACCCGTTGAAAGTAATCCGCGATCTTCTGGGTGGGGGTGCCATCGGGGCGGCCGGGAAAGCTGCGGTTCATGTTCACCCCGTCCAGCGGAGACACCCGCGTCCCTGCCATAAAGGCGGGGTGGTTCATGAAGGGGAGGATGATCACGCGCCCCGTGACATCCTTGGCCTCCAAGGTCTGGGCGAGCTCGACCAAGGCCAGCGGCCCTTCATATTCGTCGCCGTGGTTGCCGCCGGTCAGCAAGGCAGAGGGGCCGTCGCCGTTTTTCACTTGGGTCACCGGAATCTGGATCGCCCCCCAGGCACTGTCATTGCGGCTATAGGGCAGGCGCAGATAGCCGTGCTGCACGCCGTCGCACTCGAAATCGATGGTGGCCGAGATAGGATTGTCCCGCATCGCGCTATTCCTTGATCACAAGCGCACGCGGGGTGGTGCACAGGCATTCGACACCGGTTTGCGTGATGACAATCGGCTCTGTGATCTCGATCCCGCCGTCGTCGAGCCAAAGGGCAGGCATGAAGTGGAAGGTCATGCCGGGTTCCAGCACGGTGGTATCCCCTGCGCGGAACGACATGGTGCGTTCGCCCCAGTCCGGAGGGTAGGACAGGCCGATGGCATACCCGCAGCGACTGTCTTTCTCGAACCCGCGGTTGCGCAGGGTAGTGTTGAAGGCGCGGGCTATGTCTTCGCAGCGGTTGCCGGGTTTGGCCTGCTCTAGCCCGGCATCAATCGCTTCGAGCACGGCATTCTCTGCATGCAGATACTTCTGCGGAGGCTTGCCCAAGAACAAAGTGCGCGACTGTGGACATTGATAGCGTCGGTGCGCGCCCGCGATTTCAAAGAACGTGCCTTCGTTGTTGCGCAGGGGGGCATCGTCCCATGTGATATGCGGCGCGGTGGCATCCAGACCCGAGGGCGTCATGGGCACGCAGGCAGGGTAGTCGCCCCAATGCCCTTCGGCCCCGCTGACGGAGGCGTGATAGATATCCGCGATCAGATCGTTCTTGCGCATCCCGACCTCGGCCTTTTCGCGGATCACCTCGTGCATCCGTTCAACGATCCGCGCGGCGCGGCGCATATATTCAAGCTCGGTCGGGGATTTCACCGCACGTTGCCAGTTCACCAGCGCCGTGGCGTTCTGGATATTGACGGCCGGCAGCCGCGTTTGCAGCGTCAAGAATGCCGAAGCGGTAAAGTAATAGTTGTCCAGCTCGAACCCGATGCGCGCATTCTCTAGCCCGCGGTCTGCGATGAGACGGGCGAGATCCTCCATCGGGTGTTTGTCGGGGTTCTGGACGTAGGTGTCATCGTAGCCGACGATATTGTCATCATCCAGATAGGTGGTGCGCTGGGCACCTGCACTGTCCATCGCGCGGCCCCACCAGACAGGCTGGCCCTCGTGGGTGAGCAGCACGCCCTGATGCACGTAGAACGACCACCCGTCATAGCCCGCCAACCACGCCATATTGGACGGATCGGTGACAAACAGCGCGTCCAGCCCGCGGTTGGCCATTTCGGCGCGTGTTTTCGCCAGACGTGCTGCATATTCGTGCTGTGTAAAAGAATGGTCGATCATGTGGGGATTCCTGCCAGGGTATTGTGCGAGTTTAGCTTTTTCGCGCTGTGCATTTATGCGAATAATGCGGCTACGCGGGTAAAAGCTGCAAACTTTTGTAAGATATGGGGAATTTAGGATGATTGACGCGATAGACCGGAAAATCCTGCATCACGTGCAGCGCGACAATCTGCTCACCAGCGCGCGCCTTTCCGAACTGGTCGGGCTGTCGCAAACCTCGGTCCAGCGGCGCCTTGCGCGGCTGCGTGCGACCAAGGCGATCGAGGCCGATATCGCCGTCGTCTCGCCCGAGGCCGTGGGTCGTCCCCTGACCATGCTGATCGCGGTGGAACTGGCGCGGGAACGGTCCGATATCATCGACCGTTTCAAGCGGGCGGTGCGGGAGCGGGCAGAAGTAATGAGCGCCTACTACGTGACCGGAGAGACCGACTTTATGCTGATCGTCAGCGCCAAGGACATGCAGGATTACGAGGCGTTCACCCGCGATTTTTTCTACAACAACCCCGATATCAAAGGGTTCAAAACCACCGTGGTGATGGACCGGATCAAGGCGTCATTCACCTTGCCGGTCTGATCACCACAATGGGTTGGTGGGCTAGGCGCTTTCCGCCTGCTTTTGCGACCATTCGGGCAGCGGAAAAAGCGTGTCGTAGATCAGGTTAAACACGTAGGAATAAACGAGGTAGAATGCCGCCAGTGCGATATCCAGCACGAAGGCATCCCACAGGCTGATCCCCAGATACCACGCGATGAAGGGCAGCAGAACCATCAGCAGCCCCGCCTCGAACGCCAGCGCGTGCAGCACCCGGACGATGCGCGATTTCAGGGTGGTTCCAGTCAGCCGTTGCAAGGCCAAGTCGAAAAGCACGTTATAGCCAAGGTTCCAAAGCGTCGCGAGCGTGGCGCTGACAATGCCCACGACACCAAAGTCATGTAGGGGCACGTCAAACAGGATCGCGCCTGCGGGGATCACAAGGATCAGCGCGATAACTTCAAAACTGATGGCGTGGCGAAGACGGTCAAATGCAGAGCGCATGTTATACCTCATTGAAGGGCCGGGTCGTCCCGACAGTTTTCCATTCAGGGGAGGTCGTCCTCACACTGCCATAGGTGGCAAAACCGCGCGGGTTTTTCAAGAGCAATCGGGCCGCCGCCCCTTTGCCGAACAGTCCCGCGGGTTATCCGGCACTCTGGCGTTCTATCGATACAAATCGATTTGCTTGAATATACATCATTGCGTAAAATACGGCGGATACATGGGCCCACTGCTGGAGTAAGGGCACCGTAAGAGTATGATACGAGTGGGGTGCAAGTAATGGGCGATCGTACCACTGGGGCGGCGCAGACGCGGCTGTCGACAGGGACGTCTGGTTTGGATGATGTGCTGTGTGGCGGGTTGACCCCGCATCGGCTGTATCTTGTCGAAGGGACGCCGGGGTCCGGCAAAACAACGCTTGCGTTGAAGTTCCTGATGAATGGTCGCGAAAATGGTGAGCGCGGGCTTTATATCACGCTTTCCGAAACGGTTGATGAGCTCACCGCTGTCGCACAGTCCCACTCCTGGACGCTAGACGATATTGATCTGTACGAGCTGGTCGCGGAAGACGAGTACAGCTCTGATCGGGAGCAATCCTTGCTGCACCCAAGCGAAGTCGAACTTGGGGAGACCGTGCGTGGTATCATCAATCTGGTGGAAGAGAATAATCCGACCCGTGTCGTTCTCGACAGCCTGTCAGAGCTGCGCTTGCTGGCGCAGAACCCGCTGCGCTACCGTCGGCAAATCCTGGCACTAAAGCATTTCTTTGCGCGGCGTAATTGCACGGTCTTGATGCTGGACGACCGCACGGCTGAACCGGGGGATCTACAGCTTCACTCCATCGCGCATGGCGTCGTCTCGCTTGAACAATTGGCCAATGATTTCGGGTCGGAACGGCGCCGGTTGCGTGTGATCAAGATGCGCGGCCTGAAGTATCACGGCGGCTATCACGATTTTACCATCGAAAAGGGTGGGTTGTGCGTCTACCCACGCCTGATCGCGGCGGATCATGCGCGCGATTTTTCGGCTGATGCGGTGACAACGGGGCTGGACGAACTCGACGCTTTGCTGGGCGGGGGGCTTATGCCCGGCACCAACGCCCTGCTGGCCGGTCCTGCTGGCGTGGGCAAGACAACGACGGCGGTGCGCTGCATGCTGGCCGCGCTGAACCGAGGCGAGAAAGCCGCGTATTTCCTGTTCGACGAGCGACTGTCAACGTTGCTTACCCGCTCGCGGGCGCTTGGCATGGACGTGCAGCCGTTCATCGACAACGGGCAGTTGGAAATCCGGCAGATCGATCCGGCAGAACTGTCGCCCGGTGAATTCGCCAGCGCGGTGCGCACCTCGGTTGAAAAAGACGGGGTAAATGTTGTCGCGATCGACAGCCTCAACGCCTATTTGCACGCGATGCCAAGTGATAATTTCCTTGTGCTACAGATGCATGAACTGCTCAGCTATCTCGCGCAGCAGGGCGTGGTGTCGCTGATGATCCTTGGGCAACATGGTGTCACAGGGGAACTGCGGACCGACATCGATATCAGCTATCTTGCCGATACCGTCATGATGCTGCGGTTTTTCGAGGCCGAAGGCGAAGTGCGCAAATCCATCGCGGTGATCAAGACCCGTACGTCTGACCATGAACGCAGCATCCGTGAATTCAAGATCGACGCGACTGGTATCGTGATCGGCGAACCTATCCGCAGTTTCTCGGGCGTGTTGTCAGGGACGCCGGTGTTCACGCAGCGCACAGACGCGCTTTTGCAGCTCGATCCTCAAACCAGCGACGGTGCAAAGTGACACCACAAATGGCATCGTCATCCGAGCTAGAGACCCCGGATGATGCGCTTTTGGTCTCTGTCGGTATTCTCGCGCCACGCGGACGGGATGCGGCTGTCGCCGGGCAGTTGCTCGACCAGCATGATATTGCATCGACATCCGTCGCCTCCCTTGGGGAGCTTGCAGGCCTCATCGGGCGGCAAATCGGCGCGATTTTGGTGACCGAAGAGGCGCTGGCAGGCGTCGGGGTCGATACCTTGCAAGAGGCGTTGGCCGCGCAGCCCCCGTGGTCGGATGTCCCGTTTATCGTGCTGGCCAATGGCACGTCTTCCAGCCGCAGCAGCCACGCGGCGGCAAGAATTGACCAGCTGAGCAACGCGGTGCTCTTGTCGCGCCCTTTGCACGCAGAGGAACTGGTACGCTCGGTGCGCTCCGCGCTCAAGGCGCGGCGGCGGCAGCATGAGGCGCGCAAACATCTGGAGCAACTTGAACTGCGGGAACGTCAGCTGTTCGAGAGTGAGGCAAAGTTCCACGCGATTGCGAATTCGGTCGATCAGATGATCTGGTCCACTCTGCCGGACGGGTTTCACGATTATTACAACGACCGCTGGTATGAATTCACCGGTGTGCCCGAAGGATCGACCGACGGCGAGGGCTGGAACGGCATGTTCCATCCCGACGATCAGGAGAAAGCCTGGGCGCGTTGGGGTCACAGTCTTGAGACGGGCGAGCACTATGAAATCGAATATCGCCTGCGGCACCGCACGGGGCAGTATCGGTGGGTGCTGGGGCGTGCCCAGCCTGTGCGCGACGAGGCCGGACGGATCACGCGCTGGTATGGCACCTGCACGGATATACACGAGATCAAGGTCGCCGAAGAACAGCGGCAGCTGATGCTGGGCGAGATGAACCATCGGGTGAAAAATACCCTTGCGATGGTCAATGTCATGGTGTCGCAGACGCTGCGTCAGTCCGAAAACCTGAAGGATGCGCAGGTCGCTATCCAGTCGCGTATCGGCATGATGGCGCAGGCGCATGACCGTTTGATCAAGGCCGCATGGGCACAGACGCGCATCCTCGAGGTGATCGAGGCCGCATTGGCCCCTCATCGGACGGGTGAGGGACGGTTTGCAATAGAGGGACCGGATATGCCGATCGGGTCCAAACAGGCGCTGGCTCTGACGATGGCGCTGCACGAACTGTCGACCAACGCCACGAAATACGGCGCTTTGTCCGGTGACGGGGACAACGGCAAGATTGCGGTGCGGTGGAAGGTCGCTCGGGCAAGCGATGGGGCAGAGGTGTTTCACCTTAGCTGGACCGAAAGTGGCGGCCCATTGGTGACACCGCCAAGCCGCAAAGGCTTTGGCAGCCGGATGATAGAACAAGCGCTTGCCGGATATTTTAACGGATCGGCGGAACTAAATTACGCGCCCGAGGGTTTGGGCTTTATGCTACAAGCTCCACTGGCAGGTTTGACGATCTAAGAATGGTGCTCTGCAAGCCCATTGATCACTAATGAAAGCTGTCCAAACGTGGATTATCAGAACCTACCCGCCGTGCTGATCGTAGAAGATGAACCTCTGATCCGTATGGGGGCCGTCGATATGATCGAAGAGGCCGGCTTTAAGACCTATGAAGCCGGATCGGCCGATGAAGCCATAGAAGTGATGCAGACGCATTCTGATATTGGCATCCTATTCACCGATATAGATATGCCCGGCACCATGAACGGGCTCAAACTCGCGGCCTATGTGCGCACAACCTGGCCTCCGGTGGTGATCATGATCGCGTCGGGCGTGATCGAGCTTGACGAAGCGGACGTGCCAAGCGGGGCTGCCTTTGTGCCCAAGCCCTATGCCACGAACCATGTGACCAAGATGTTGCACGAAGCCACAGGGCAGGCGGGGGCCTGACCACGCGGTCAGGTGCGTCTGGCGGCACGAAATCCCCGGATCAAAACTGGTAGAATGCGGCAGCTGCGCTAGCTCAGTCACAACCCCGACATGTCACGTGATTTCGTGACGCCGGAATGGAGAGTGATTTGAGCAAACTACGATACCTCGCGGGTCTGATGGCCACCCTTTTGATCTTTGCGGCACCGCTTTGGGCGCAGGAGGAAGAGGAAGCCTGCGATACCGCCCGCTGGTATTGCGTCGAGGCATTGAACAGCGGTCTGCCCGCGGTCACGCCAGAAATCGACCGCGAAACACCCCGTGCGACGATGGAAAGCCTTGTGCGGGCCGTGCGCCGCGATGATTGGGTCGGTGCCGCGCATCTGCTTGACCTGTCCGATATCCAGCAGGACCGCCAGCAGGACGTGGGGACATCGCTGATCCGACAGCTTGAAACCGTGATCAGCCGGAAAACTGTGATCAACTGGGACAACCTGCTGGACCGGCCCGATGCGCTGGATGCGACATCCACCTCTGACAAGGCGATGGCGGGCACGCCGCGCAAATCGCTGTTGCTCTGGACGCTTGATATGGACGACTACCCCGCGTCAATCCGCCTAAACCGGATCAAGCCCGAAGGGGGCGACCCTGTCTGGGTGTTCTCGCGCCACACGGTGCAGAATATTCCGCGGCTCTACACCCGCTACGGGCCCGGTCGGCTTGAAACCATGCTGCCCGATGTGCTGACAGAAAACACGGTCGTTGACCTTGCGCTGTGGGAACTCATCGGCCTGCCGGTGCTGATCGCGCTGGCGATCTACGTGGCGCGACTGGTCTGGTTGCTGACGGGGTGGATCGCGGAGCGTGTGCCGTCGCAGCTGGCGCGGCAGATATTCCGATCGGTGCGCGGGCCCGCCTGCGTGGGCGTGTCGACCCTGTTTGTGATGGTGGTCGAGGCAAAGATTTTCTCTTTCTCGGCAGAGCTTACGACAGTGCTGGTCCCGACCGCATGGCTGGGGCTGATCGGGGCGGGGCTGTGGTTTGTGGTCAATTGCGTCGAGGTTATCCTGGATCACCTGACGCAGGTCGAGGAAACCGATCTGACCCTCAAGGAAGAGGTGCACAAACGTACCACCGCAACGCGCATCTCGGCGGCGCGTCGGGTTTTTGTTGTGGCTGTCGTGCTGGTCGGCGGCGGTATATTCCTGTCGCAGACCAATGTGTTTCAGAACCTCGGGCTGACATTGCTGGGGACGGCTGGGGCGGTCACCCTTGTCTTGGGCTTCGCCGCGCGCAGCATTTTAAGCAATATCATGTCGTCGTTGCAGATCGCCTTGAACGGGTCAGCCAAGATCGGCGACCGTATCGTGTTCAACGACGCGCTATGCCACGTGGAGCGGATCCATTTCACCTATGTTCAGCTGCGCGACTGGGATGGCACGCGGCTGGTCGTGCCGGTGACCGAATTCGTCTCTACCCCGTTCAAGAACTGGACCATGCAGGAGCCGGAAATGTTGCGCATCGTCAAGATCAAACTGTCTCACACCGCAGATGTGGATGCGTTGCGCGACGCTTTCGACAAGGTGATCGACGAGCTGGACGAGAAATACGTGGGCAATCGGGATGATGTATGCGTGCGGGTCGCGGGGCAGGACGTACTGGGCAAGGACGTCTGGTTCCTCGTGCCCTGTGCCGACCCCAACACCTCGTGGGAGGCCGCCTGCGACGCGCGTGAAGGCATCATGGCAGAGATCCACAAGCTCGCCGAGAAAGAGGGGGTCGATTACTTCCCCCAAGCGACCGCGGCAGAGGCGAGCTGAAGCCGCGTAACGGCTTTTGGAGGTACGCAGACATGAGAAAAGCCCCGCTGATCCAGCGGGGCTTTTGCACATTGTTTGGGGGCTACGCCCCAACTGTCGCAAACTTAGGCTGCGGCTTTGTTCACGCCACCTGTCGCGATGTCGGTCATGCGGCGGTCACCGTCATAGGTTTGGTCCAGACATTCCTGCAGGATGGCACCATCTTCGTCTTTGCCCAGACGGTTGGCAAAGGCGACAAGGCAGCCGTATCCGGCCAGCGCGTAATGCACCATGCGCTGGTACTGCGTAATGATCATGGCGTCGCGTACGTCGTCGTCGCCATAGTCTTCTTCCAGCGCGTGGGCCTTCGCCTCGGCCACAAGCCCTTCCATCCCTTTACAATGTTCACCAGTAGGCGAAATACCGTGGGCGTTGCAGATCTCGGCAATCTTTTCCATGCCGTCGCTGATGCCGTTCGATCCGGCGATCAGAGCTTCGGAAAGCTCTTTATCCTTGGCGGCACGGCCCAGGGCGACGACCACATCCAGCGACTGTTTGTTCGCGCTGTACAGGTCTTGGAGTTGGTCATGGTACACGTCTTTAAGGCTGTTCATCGGCATATCGATCTCCTTTGCGATGTGATTTGTATTCCCTGACCAACGCGGCGATGCGCCAATGCGTTCCACGCTGTCTGCGTGCTCGGCGGCTTCGCGCGTACCTTTATATGCACCCCAAAATCACACCCGTTCCGACCCAAGTTTTATCGTCCCCAAGGCCGGTAGCGGGGAACGAAATTCAACTCTGACGGTTGGGTCTTCAATAACAGGAACGTGACAAAAAAGGAGAAATTGAATGCATGGAATTTTCTACCTCATCGGCCTGATCGTGGTCGTTCTCGCCGTTCTCAACCTCATCGCCTAACAAAAGGAGCGCATCATGACTGATACTAAAAATAGCAATCCTGCCGGCGCGCAGGACCTGAATGAAAAAGTAAAAGCGACCGCCGCCTCCGCTACGGATGAAGCCAAAGCGCGGGCGAAAGACGTGGCCGACACCGTTGCCTCCGATGCTGCACGCTATGCAGACGAAGCCAAAGGTGCCGCCGCGAGCGAAGTCAGAGGCGTGGCCAGCGCATTGCGCACCGCCGCCGACGAACTGCGCAGCGGGTCGCCACAAGAACGCACCTTTAGCCAGCTTGCAGACGGGCTTGCGGATGCTTCTGACTCCATGCGCGACAAGGATCTGGGCGAGATGGTCGGCGCGGTATCTGACTTTGCCAAACGCAACCCCTTCGTCTTTCTGGGCGGTGCTGCCTTGGTCGGCTTTGCCGCGACACGGTTTGCCAAAGCGTCGAACACTGGCGCACGCGGCGAACGTTACGCCTACGAGGGCCGCGAGATGGAACGCCCCGTACCGGCAGAGCGCGCGCATAACCTTGATACAAGTGATGTCGCCAGCCCCGCCGTAAACACCACACCGAAAGGGAGCACAGTATGACCACCGATCCCAATAAATCCACCGGCAGCCTGCTGAGCGATGCGCTGACCCATGTCAGTTCGCTGGTCCGCAGCGAGGTCGATCTGGCCCGTGCCGAAGTAAACGAAAATCTGAAATCTGCAGGTGCGGCCATCGGTCTGATCGTCGGCGCTGTCGTTGTTGCCCTGACCGCATTGAACGTGCTGTCCGCGGCATTGGTTGCAGCTCTCACCGAAGCAGGCATCCCTGCGGGGTGGTCGGCCCTGATCGTCGGCGTTGCCTTTGCACTGATCGCCTATGTGATGGTCAACAAAGGGACCAATGCGCTCAAGCTCAGCAGCTTGGCACCGACCCGCACCACCAAAAACGTAAAACGTGACGCGCAAGCCGTGAAGGAGGTTTACGATGACAAGTAATAACCGCAGCCCCGAAGAAATCGAACGCGAGATCGAGCGCGAGCGCGCCGGATTGACCAGCACGCTGGATGATCTGCAAGACAAGTTTTCGGTCGAAACCATTGCCCGCCAATTCTCGGATCAGTTCCGCGAGCACGGGGGCGATATCGGCCGCTCTGTCACCGACGCGGTAAAGCGTAACCCTATTGCGCTGGCGCTGACCGGTGTTGGCCTCGCGTGGTTGATGGCTGGCGACAAGATGCCAGGCCGCGACCGCTATGTCTCGCGCGATGATCGCGATTATCGCGACACCCGCGGACGTGAAAACTATTACGGTGTCCGCCACGACGGCCACGACCTTCCGGTCAGTGCAGAACAGCATGGCGTTGTTCCAGTGGGCCAGCGTCGCGATCTGGGGCCACAGCCCGGCGATCCATCCAAGCCATATTACTCGGGCGATGTTGCGCGGACGGGTGACGTGCCCTCATGGGCGCTTACCGAAGATGATGATCAGCCCGGTATCGCACAGCGTGCAGGCGATGCGGCGTCGCGCGCCGGTGACCGTGTCTCGGGCGCGGCGTCCAGCGTAGCGGGGTCCGCACAAAACGCGGGCTCGGCCGTGGCAGACAAAGCCAAGGGCGCAGCAGGTGCGGTGTCAGACGCTGGTCATTCCGTCGCATCGGGGGCGCGCGACTTTGCATCCTCCGCTTCCGAGCGTGCAGCGCAGTTGCGCCGCCGTCTGGCCGAGGGCACCGAAGACCTGTCAGAGCAAGCCCGCGAGCGTGTCATTGCTGCCCGTGAAAGCGCCGTTCGCGCCCGTGCGACAGCCGCCTCCTATGGCCGCGAGGGTCGGGATCGTGCCGTCGATATGTACGAAGAACAGCCCCTGAT
>OJDD01000171.1_pt1 | contig 20665 bp, 18 predicted proteins | sample 1592591 | NCBI WGS metagenome assembly OJDD01 (sample SAMN05416809, study PRJEB24817) | seawater metagenome | isolation source: Sea water | place: Canada:Atlantic | collected 2013-07 | reverse complement strand
GAGATAGCGTAGCGTCTCGTGGGCTCGGAGATGTGTATAAGAGACAGGGTCTACACCATGCTGCTCTCTGGCAGCGCTGATCGTGTCCTGCACCAGTGCAGAAAATCGATCTGTCAAAACAGGGCTGGAATTAACGATATTGTTGAATGTTTCGAAACTTTGGGGCATCATGCAGCCTCCTCAAAATTAGTATTACGGCAATTGGCCAAAGCAAACGCCGGGGCAATACCCGCGACATCGCAGGTCGCATCGACGCCGACGACACATCTTAAGACGTCAGGCTGCAGGAGCAGAAGGTCCGAAGTGGTCCCAACCGATTCCACGATGTAAGGCACGGCCATTGCGCTGTTCGCCACCGACGCAAAAAAGAGGCTGCGAGCGACATCAAAACGCGCTCGGCATTCCTGTGGAAGCAAGGCAAACAGCGCCTTTGCAGTAGTCACATCATCAGCGACGTACAGACGATCACCTTGGACCACGACTGTAGCGACCAGCCGCCGCATCGCGCCATCATCAATCTCTTTCCTCTTCAAAGTCAAAAGGGCATCTGCCAGACCATATCTGTGCGGCCTTGACCGCACGTTGCGAGGTACGCGCTCTAAGCGTCGGCGCGCCGTACCAAGATGGACACCGACGGCATCTGCATAGTCAAAAACTGTTATATTCATGCTTTTCTGCTCATTTTGTTGATTTTAAACTCTGGTGTTAACGTAACCTAACCCAAATTGCAGCTTTTGTCAATTTTATGCTTGACATAGGGTCATATCCGTGAGTCAGAACATCCAAATATGTAAGCAATTGCGACGAGATGTCAGGAAAAATCACCTCAAAATGTCATTTATACTAACCTTTACAGAAGGTTATATTCCACTTTAGCTTCGAGAAATTGAAGCTTTAGATGGAGAATTGAGAATCATGAGAACTGTAGAGAAAATGCACGGCAACCTGATCGCGACCACCACACAGGCCGCTGACGCGGCTTTAGCCCCTATTTCTACGACGATGATGCGCCAGCTCAGCGAGATGCTGGCACAGGCTCAGGAGCAGCTATCAGCTATACAGGATAATGTGGTTCAGCTATCTATGTAGAGGGCAGGGAAGGGGGCGCGTTAGTGCCCCTCCGCCTAAACACATATCATTCGTTCAACGTGCTCTCTCTTAACTTCCAGCCATTCGACATCGCCGCCATAGCGTGATGCGTGGCGATTATCGTCCGCATGCCCCATCAGCGCATTCCGGACATGCTCTGGCATGCCCGTACGTCGCGACTCCGCTGCCCAACTGTGCCGGAGGCTGTACAGGACCTTTCGCGGTTCATTTGGGGCTATCAGTTCCCTTAGGTTGTCGGTCCACTCCCGCGATAGGGGGCGAGCGTACCGGCCTTTAATCTCCAGCTTTCCGGTATTCTTTTCCTCTTCCAGTTCTATGGGTGTCGGTTCCGGCGCAAAAGAGGGGAAGAGTAGGGTGCTGTTATGGCGTCTCAGATGTTCGGACAGAGTAGGCAGTAACCGGGAATGGATTGGCACCGTCCTTATACTGCTGTCATTCTTGGTCAGGCGGGCGCGGGCGTCATCGCTGGTTTCGTCATTTGTAATGTGCAGCGCGCTGGTTGACAGGTCGATATCTTCGCGGCGAAGCTGGCATATCTCCTCTGGTCGAGCGCCTGACCAGATTAGGCATTGTAGGGCAGTCGCAAGGTCCTCTTTCCGTCCGGGCTGCTTGCTGTTACGCCTCCCGCTCCAAAGGTCTGTGGACTCCTTCACCAGTTTCTGAATCTCTTCCCTCTCAAAGCTTTTCCAGCTTCGCGAGGTCTTTGGGCGGGTGTCCTTCGGAGGCTTCACACCAGTGGCGGGGTTGTGGTCGATTTCGTCTACCGATGCCGCGAAGGCGAGCAATGCCCGTACGGAGTCTAACCGTTTGGTGATAGAGGTGGGCGACAGTGGTGCGCCGCGATAGGTCAAGGTCTGGGCGTGCTCTACGTAGTCCTGCACATGCCGCTTCGTGACCTCGGACAGGTAAAGCTCGCCATCACCGACATGAAATTTCGAGAACTCGTGCGCGTACTGGACGTGCTTCTTCCAAGTGGTCGGAGCTTGTTTCTCACGTTCCCGCCACCTTGGCAGGATCGATATGACGGTCTCACCATTTTTCGCGGTCGCTGCTTCCAGTTCCTTCTTCGCTTTGAATGCGCGTAGTTCGGCAAGTTCAGGATCAGCGGGCGGGGTCGTGTAGGTCTCCGCTAGCTTCAGCCGTGCCAGTGCCTCAGCTTCGGACATCACAAGGTCGCCGTCAGCCGCCTGACGGCGGCGATAAGCAGAATCATTGGACACTGCCCACGCGCCAGCATGCGCTTTGCCGTCTTTCCAGAACTTACGGCTGCCGCCGTTAGGCGGTGTGAAGGCTTCGGGGTTCTCCTTTTCTGCTCTGACCACTTCAATGAAGTCCGACAACGCAGCGGGGTTTAGGTCGTCATGGTCGCTGATTTCTTGGTTGTGCCGATGGGCATGGGCTGCAGCCTCCGCTTCCAGTGCAGCGTCTCCGCGCCCCTCCAGAGGGATCAGCCAGACCGTTTTATCGTCGTATAGGCCCCGGTACTTTTCCGGGATCACACGGCGGTAATATGGTCGCCCGCCTTTCCACATGATGTAGCTCTTACGGCGGCGTGGTCGGAAGGTCACAGGCGACTCCAAGGTTGCTTATTGCACCGCCTTATTGCACCCTTATTGCACCAAAATGCAACCCATTATTTAGCTTCAAGCGGAAGGTCAAACTATAAATATAAATTAAAATCAATAACTTGGGTAATTTTACAACTTTCAATACTGTGGCGTCGGGGTAACACGTGAGTCTGAATCCCACCTCCTCCGCCATTATCCCACCTATCCATCACGTCTCTCCCCAATTCCGCGCCTGTCGTGGAACCGTCACCTTTGCGTTACGCGGCTGTTACCAGAATCGCGCATCAGGGGCCGTCTTTAACGGAGAGCCCTTATGAAACACCCTATTCTTCCTCTTGCCTTGTCCCTTCTGGCCGTCCCCGCTGCCGCGCAAGAGACGTTTGATGCCACGCTTGCGGGCCATGCCTACCTGCCTGCGCTGAGCCTTGTCGCGCCGCCTGCGGATGCGCCGAAGGATGCGTGGATCAGTGGTAAATTCACTGGTGGCGCGCGTAATGGCGTGCCGATGTCGGTGCCGGGCAATACGGGCGGGCTGCATGGCAAACGGCTGACGGGGCTGAACCTGCCGTTCATTGGCCAGCCGTTGCAGGGGTTTTCCGGTTTCGCGATGAACCGTGCCGAGGATGGGTCGGTCTATGTGCTGACGGACAACGGCTTTGGCTCCAAGGCGAACAGCCCCGATACGCTGTTGTTCTTCAGCCGGATGGACGCTGATTTCGACACAGGCGAGGTCGAGATCAAGGAAACGGTTTTTCTCCATGACCCCGATTTCAAAGTGCCCTTCCGCATTTCCTATGGCGGGACAGACAGCCGCTATCTGACCGGCGCGGATTTCGATCTGGAGAGCATCCAGCGCGTCGGCGACAGCATCTGGATCGGCGAGGAGTTCGGCCCCTATCTGATCGAGGCCACATTGGACGGGCGGATCAAGGGCGTCTATCCGACGATGGTGGATGGTGTTCAACTGAAAGGGCCGGACACGCCCGGTATCTCGGCCACATCGGTGAAGGGGACAGATTGGACCGTGCCACGCTCGGGCGGGTACGAGGGCATGGCGCTGCAGCCTGAAACGGGTTTGCTGTGGGCCATGCTCGAGAAACCTCTGCTGGCCGCGAGCGGCGAGAACGAAGGTGATTTCCTGCGCGTCATGGCCTTTGATCCGGAGGCACGCGAATGGACGGGCGAGGGCTTCAAGTTCAAGCTGGCCGAAGGGGCCACGGCGATCGGTGACTTCAACTTCATCGACGAGACCCGCGCGCTGGTGATCGAGCGTGACAATGGCGAGGGCGAGCCTTCGTTGAAATGCGCCGGTGACCCGCAGGCAGATTGTTTCCCGAACCCCGCGATGGTCAAGCATGTGGTTCTGATCGATACCGCCGATGTGGATGCCGAGGGCTATGTGCGCCGCATCGGCCAGATCGACCTGATGAACATCGCCGACCCCGAGGGTAAGGCCCGCATCGAAACCGATGGCGGCGAGGCAGGGCGGTTCAGCCTGCCGTTTTTCACCATCGAGGACGTGATGCGGGTGGACGAGACGCACATCATGGTCGCCGTGGACAACAACCTGCCGTTCTCATCCGGGCGCAAGCTGGATGCCGCTGCGGATAACGAAGTGGTGCTGCTGAGCGTGCCCGAACTGCTGGCCGCGCAGTAACCTGACGCGCCCCTGTCGCAAAGGATGCCGAGGGGGCGTTTCACACCCTAGACACACCCTAGGCCCCGCCATTGCCCGCGTGCCCCCAAGCTTTGGGAGGATGCCGGTTGATGTGCGGGGCTTTGCCGTGTCAGAAAAAGCGAGCGCCCGCCTGATGGCATCGCCGTTCCCTGACACCCGCGCCTTGGGACAGGGCACAGGGATGGTACGGTGGGCCTTGGCAAAAGGATCTCCCCTATGACGTTTCAGATCGGCATTGGCCCGAATAATCGCAAATCCGCCTATTTCGATGCGACTGTCGCAGAGGGTGTGGCTTGTTTCTCGGTCTATAATCACATGTTCATACCAGCGCATTTCGGCGACCCAGAGGGGGAATATGACGCGTTGATGAACGGTGTGGCCATGTGGGATGTCGCGGCGCAACGGCAGGTCGAACTGTCCGGGCCGGATGCCGCGCGGCTGATCCAGTATCTGACCACGCGCGATATGTCGAAAACCCGGATCGGGCAGGGGCGCTATGTGCCCATGTGCGACCATCAGGGGCGGCTTATCAACGACCCCGTGCTGCTCATGCTGGCGCAGGATCGCTATTGGCTGTCGATTGCGGACAGTGACATCGCCCTATGGGCCAGCGCCATCGCGGCAGAGCGCGGGTGGGACGTGACCGTGGCTGAGCCAGACGTCTCCCCGCTGGCGGTTCAGGGCCCCAAGGCCGAGGCGGTGATCACCGCGTTGTTCGGCGACTGGGTGCGCGATCTGAGGTATTTCGGCTTCAAGCAAACGCAGCTGGGGGATATCCCGCTGGTGCTGGCGCGGTCGGGCTGGTCGAAACAGGGCGGCTTCGAGATGTATCTCCAGGACAGCAGCCGCGGGGGGGAGCTATGGGCAAAGGTAAAGGCCGCAGGCGCGCCCTTTGGTATCCGCCCCGGTGCGCCCAATGACCTTGAACGGATCGAAAGCGGACTGGTGTCCTATGGTGCGGATGGTCGTCTTCAGACCAACCCCTGCACCCCGTTTGACATCGGCCTGGGCAAGTTGGTCGATCTTGAGACCCCCGAAGATTTTATCGGCAAAGAGGCGCTACGCCGCATCGCCGATGAAGGCGCGCAACGGGAAAGGTCAGGCTTTGTCATCGCGGGCGCGCCACTGACGGGGGCGGGACATTCGATTTCCGTGCTGGACGATAAAGGCCAGCCGCGCGGTGTGCTTAGCGATTACGTCTATTCCAAACGTTTCGAGGTTAATATCGGCGTCGGGATGATCGCATCGGATGCAAAGCAAGCGTCGCTCCACGTCGTCATTGGGGGCGAGGCCCGCAACGCAACCCTGCGCAGCCTGCCATTTGAAAGCTGACCTTAGGCGGTGATCCCGCCGTTATGGCAGGATCACCCGCACGCCGGGAATTTCCTGAATGCGCGCAACGTCTTCGTCGTAAACCTCTGTCATCTCTTCGACCAGCTCTTCGGTCCAGCTGGGCATGTCCAGCTCTTCCTCAAGCGCGTCGTCGATCACGTATTTGTCCAGAAACGCCGCGATCACTCGCGGGTGCTCTGCCGTTGTCATCTCGGGATGCGAGGCGAGATAGGATTTGAACCGTTTCATACCTTCGGGGCGCATGATCGTTTCCAGCAGGTCGAATTCCCCGTCCAACGGTGCCATCGTGGACAGGCCCGCCATCTCGCGCATGATCTGCCCCCAGATCAGGGGGGCGTCTTCGTTGCACCATACGGTCACGGGAATCTCGGGCGCAGAATCACGTAGCAGCGCCAGCGTGTCGGACCAGCGCACATCCAGCGGATCCTTGTCGCCCCAGAACTGAGACGGAGATTTATCGGCCGAGACATCATACAGCACCGGCAGCAGGGTCGCGGGATTGCGGATGCCCATGAAAATCTGCAGCTCATCCTCGGGGAAAAGCTGCGCCATGCGCATCATCCGCACAGGGGCGGCGGGATAAAGCATCCCTTCAACAACCGCCGTCGCAGGGGTGCGAAAGAAGTTCGCGTCGGAAAAGATCACCCGATCCGCGTCAGAGTCTCCCATGACCGCGTCCAGCAAGACATCCCGCGCCCCGTCCGAGGCGGATGTTTTATACATCGCATTCAACGTATCGCGAAACAGACCACGATAGGTTGCGGGGCTCGGCACATGGGTGCCCGCCTGCGCCAAAAGATCGTGGTTCGACTGGAGGCTTTTCAGCAACCTGTCTTCTTCGGTGTAATGGGCACCTGTGTGCAAAATCAACTGCATGAACGTCTTCTCACCCTTACTGATACCGGCTTTCCAATAGCCTTTCCTGCGACTTGTGTAAAACTGCAAAAAATTGACATTTCCCCTCTTGCACGGCCCGCAGCAATCTCTTAAACGCTCCCTCAGTGCCCCTATAGCTCAGCTGGTAGAGCAACTGATTTGTAATCAGTAGGTCCGCGGTTCGAGTCCGTGTGGGGGCACCACTTCTTCCCTGATTTCAATACATTGACAGCGTTACGCCTCGCCGCATCCGCGATGCATTTCCCACATTTGTGCGTGCCTCACTGCTTGGCGCGCGGGAGGGGGATGATGTTGGATTTTCGTTTCATCCGCGCAAACTCCACCTGGGCGGCGTCTTTGCAGGTGGGGCAGATGGAATAGCTTTTGGCGAAGTTATCCGCATCTGGCGGGGTGCGCAGATCGATCCATTTGTCGCCGATCTGGAATGCGCAGCAGACCGAACATCGCGTGGTATCGTAGTATTCCTCGAAGGCGCTGACCGTAGGGTGAGGGGGGCTGGTGATCGCGTGGACAAGCATACTGCCGATGGTCAGGCTATCGTCGGGGGAGGGCCAGATCGTCAGCCGGTACAACCGCCGCACATCCGGCCCGTCACAGCGGTAAAGGATACTGAACAGTTGCTGTTCGATCCGGCAGGCCTGAAACACGCCGAACAGATAGGTACGGGTGTTGGCCCCTTCGACGAAATCCCAAATCTCCCGCCCCAGCACATGGGTAGAGGTCGCCCCCGGCGCGTCATTCTCTATCGCGAAGGCGTCCCATTCGGACCCGACAGAGATGATCCGATCCTTGTTGTCCACGACATAGCTGTTTGTCTTGAGGTCCAATGAAAATGCCCTTGGAAAAAATTTCAGGTCATAAACAGGATCATCGTTACGCTAGGTCATCATAAGCGCGAAACCGGCGCTTGCCCAAATATTTATCGTTAGAATTTAAAGTACCGCGCCCCTCTGCGCCTCAAGCCGTCTTCTGCATATCGGTCGCGCCGGTGCAGGGCAGCGTCAGACTGAAGGTGCTGCCAACGCCCAGTTTGCTTTCCAGTGACAGCGATCCGCCGTGCAGCTCTGCCAGCTGCTCGGAGATGGCCAGCCCCAGCCCCAAACCGCCGTTTTGCCGTGTCATTGACCCGTCAACCTGTTGGAACCGCTGGAACACGCGGCTGGCGTCCTCCTCTGCGATGCCGTTGCCGGTGTCGGTGACGCTGAACACGATCTCGTCGGCGGAATGTAGCATCGACAGGTGGATTTTGCCTTCGCTGGTGAATTTGATCGCGTTTGTAATCAGATTGTACAGGATTTGTTTGACGCGCACCTTATCCGCTACGGTAGCAGCAGGGCCGTCGCCGGCATAGGTGAGGGTCAGCCCCTTTGCCTCTGCAGCGGGTTGCAGTTCTTGCGTGACCGTACGGGCGATCTCGTCCAGCTGGGTGGGGGCCATGTCCAGCTCTAGCTGGCCGCGGGACACTTTGGTCCAGTCCAGCAGATCTTCGACAAGGCGGATCATATGCTGCGATGATTCCGCGATTCCGGCACCCTGATCGGTGATGAACTTCTGATACTCTATCGCGGCGGCAGCCGATTTCGGACAGCCGCTGCCATCGGCGGTCAGCGCCGACATTAATCGCTGCGCCTGAGGCATCTTATCACTGTGCCGCATGAACGACGCACGGCCAAAGATCACGGTCAGCGGGGTGCGCAGCTCGTGGGATACGTTGTTCAGGAACTCGGTCTTCTCGCGGTCTGCGGCTTCAGCGGCTTCTTGCGCGCGTTTCTCGGCGGTCACATCCGTCCAGATGCCGACGGTATAACCGTGGGGGGTCTTTGCCTCTGTCACCTTGAGCCAGTTGTCGTTGCCGATGTCTTGCAAGAACGCCTGACCCGGATTGCGGAAACGTTGCAGCCGCTCGCGTACCCAGGCCTGTTTGCTTTTCGAGCCGCTGAGGCTTTCGGTGCGGTTGGCCCAGTTGACCACAAGCTCTCCCATGGTGGCGCCGGGGACGATCAGATCGGCGATCTGGGGGTGATAGTCGCGGTACTTCTGGTTCACCACCATCACCCGTTCCTTGTCGTCAAACGCGATAAAGCCTTCGTCGATCGCGTCGATGGCCTCGGCCAGCAGGGCGTGCGCGTTGGTCTGGTTCAGCGCCAACCGGCGGAAGGCCAACAGCACACCCAGCAGGAATATGGCGGAAATGAGGGCGAAACCCACCAGGTTCCGGCTTTGTGGTGAATAGGCGGGCCATCCCGCGGCGGGGCGCACGGCGGCTTCCCATGTGGTGCCCAGAACGTTGAACGTGGTCACGACGGGCTTGTCTTTCAGCGCGCTCAACCGGTGATCGGGCAGGGCCTCTACCAGACCGGAGGCTTTGAGCGGGTGCAGCTCGAAACTATATTGCTCGGGGTCCGAGAAATCATGTTGCGGGGCTTGCAGCAGACCTTCCTGATCCATCACGACAGAGATGACGCCCCAGAATTGATCGGTGTTCAGTTCGGCGTTCGGCAGGAACACAGGGTAGTGCATGATATAGCCGGTGCCGCCCTGCACAAGGTTTACGCGGTCATCCACAACAGGCGCGCGGGTGCGGTAAGCTTGGGCCACGCTCGCCATCTGGGCGGGCAGTTGCCAGTATTTGACGCCGATCGTCTCGCGGTTATCGGTTTGCGGGAAACTGTGTGTAATCGACAGGTTAGGGGCCAAAGCGACGGCAATCACGTCAGGGTTGTGGCGTTGCAGGTCGCTCACGGTACGCGCGATCTGACGCTCGTTGATCTCACCCGCCACAGCAAGCGTATTCTCGATGTTCTTGGCCACCAGCACGGCTTCGAAGAAACGCAGCTGGATCTGGTCTGCCACCGAATGCAGGGCCTGTTCCACCTCAAGGCGCAGCGCGGCGAGGTGATTGTCGCGGTCGAGCTTCACAATAGAATAGGCAATCCCGCCGATACTCGCGAGCAGGACAATCGTCAAAACGACGAATACCTTAGAGGCTAAATACCCCGTGAACTTATTGAGCAAAGTGCCACCCTCTTCCGTCCAGCCAGGCCGCCGCACGACTTTCTGTCGTTGCTGGTTTGCCTGCCTTTGTCCCCTTTATTGATTGCATCATTGTTTATCGAACGGACAAAATACGGGCGCAATCGAGGCATTTTGTAGACTTTTGCCCAAAGCGGTCATGCCGGTTACTTTCAGGCGTTTTCGGGGGTGATCACGGGGGTGCGATGCTGTCGAAGCGCTAGGGCAAGCCCGTCCTTGGGGGCTGCATCGGTGATCAGTTGGCCTAGATGCTTTAGCGGGGTAACCTGCGTCAGGTGACGTTTGCCGAATTTGCTGGCGTCGATCAGGAAATGCGCGGCGCGGCTTTGGTCCAGCATGGCGCGTTTCACCTCCGCAAAGCCCGCGATGGCCTCGCTCACGCCGGTTTCATCCAGCGCGGAGGCTCCAAGAAAACATGCGTCGACATTGAAACCGCGCAGAAAGTCGCAGGTGGCAGTGCCGGTCAGCGCGGCCTCTGCATTCATATAGTCGCCGGGGGTCATGATCACCCGCACCCTGTCTGAGGCCCCCAAAATCATCGCGACCTGCAGGCTATTGGTTAATACCGTCGCCGCCACGCCAGAAAGGGTCAGCGCCCGCGCGAATTCCATCATCGTGGCACCTGCGTCGATCATCAGCGTTTGCCCGTCTGTCACCCGTTTTGCGGCAAGCTGCGCCATCTGGCGACGTTCATCCACATGTTCGCGTTGACGTTCATCCAGCACGCTTTGCGCCCCCGGCGCGCGGGGGGAGGCCCCGCCGTAGGATTTCTGCAAAAGCCCCTGCGCGCTGAGCTCGGCAATATCGCGGCGGACGGTTTCGGTGGTCACATCAAAGCTGGCCGCAAGGTCCGACACCCGCACATGCGGGGCAAGGCGCAGTTCCAGCAATATTTGCGCGTGGCGCTCTGCTTTGCGCAGGTTTCGGCGTTCCGTTCCGGTATCCATTCTGCGGTTCCTTTCGGCGGTCGAGGCGATGCAACCGACCGTCAATATTTGGCACTTGCCAAATTACTAGGCGGAAAATGTTGCGAATCGAAAGCTTCAATGCTCGTATCGCGTAATTAATCGTGCAGCACACTCTGTGCGGGTATTCTCGGGGAGGAGAAACAAGATGATCAAACGCAGCTTTATCACGGCGGGCCTGATGGCCGCTTTTGCCATGACCGGCACTACCGCACTGGCCGAAGAATGTGCCGAGCGCGGCGCGCTGGACGCGATGTTCTGTGACGCCAACGGCGATCTGGTGGCCGATGCGCCCACGGACGAAAGCATGCTCAAAGACCCATCGACGCTGGTCTTTGCCTATACACCGGTCGAAGATCCCGCGATCTACGAAGACATCTGGACGCCCTTCATTGACCACCTGTCCGAGGTGACCGGCAAGAAGGTGCAGTTCTTTGCTGTGCAATCCAACTCTGCCGAGGTAGAGGCGATGCGCTCGGGCCGTCTGCATATCGCGGGCTTCTCGACCGGACCCACACCCTTTGCTGTGAACCTTGCGGGCGTTGAACCCTTCGCGATCATGGGCTCCGAAGACGGGCAGTTCGGCTACAAGTTGCAGGTCTACACCCAAGCCGACAGCGATATCAAAGAGATGGCCGACCTTGCTGGCAAACGCGTCGCGCATACATCGCCCACGTCGAACTCCGGCAATCAGGCACCGCGCGCGCTGTTCCCTGATCTGGGCGTCGTGCCGGATCAGGACTACGAAGTGACGTACTCGGGCAGCCACGATCAATCCATGCTGGGTGTGGTCGCGGGTGACTATGATGCGGCACCGGTTGCGTCCGAAGTGGTGGACCGCATGGCGGAACGCGGGCTTTATGACCCCGCCGAGGTGCGTATCGTCTGGGAAAGCGATCCGTTCCCCACGACATCCTACGGCGTGGCCCACGACCTGACGCCCGAGCTGAAGGACAAGATCAAGGAAGCCTTCTTTAGCTACGATTTCACCGGCACCGCATTGGGCGAAGAGTTTTCGGGCGTGAGCAAATTCGTCCCGATCACCTATAAAGACCAATGGGCCGTCATTCGTCAGATCCAGTCTGCCAACGGTGTTGAGTACACGCCGCAAGGCCTTGCTGCTGAATGATTTTCCCGTCGAGGCCGGTCCCAATGGGCCGGCCTCACGCATAAGGTATTCTACATGTTGAAAATTACTGACCTCGTCAAACGCTACGGCTCTGGCGATCCGGTCCTCAAGAATCTCGACCTGACCATCGAGGGCGAAAGCGTCGTGTCGATCATCGGGTCTTCCGGTGCGGGCAAAAGCACGTTGCTGCGGTGCATCAACCGTTTGGTTGAACCCACCTCCGGCACGATCGAGCTGAACGGCACCGACCTGACCCGCCTGCGGGGCAAGAACCTGCGGGCCGCACGGCGCAAGATCGGGATGGTGTTTCAGGGGTTCAACCTCGTGGATCGTCTCACCGTGATGGAGAACGTCCAGTCGGGCCGTCTGGGGTATATTTCAACATGGTCCGCCATCACACGGCGCTATCCCAAGCAAGACATCCGCCGCGCCTACGAGCTGATGGAACGGGTCGGCATCGCCCATTACGCCGACACCCGCGCCGATCAGCTGTCGGGCGGTGAACGTCAGCGTGTCGGCGTGGTCCGCGCCCTGATGCAAGAGCCCGATATCCTGCTGGCGGACGAACCCACCGCATCGCTTGACCCCAAGACATCGGAACAGATCATGGGACTGCTGCGCGACCTGTCGCGCGAGCTCAAGCTGCCGGTGTTAATCAACATCCACAATGTGAACGAGGCCAAGGAATACACCGACCGCATCGTCGGCATGCGCTATGGCCGGATCATCTTTGACGACAAGCCCGACATGCTGGACCCCGCCGCGATGGAGGCGATCTATGCGGGCAGCCCCCATGCCGACCGCAGCGGCGGGCCGGATGACAAGGCAGCTGCATCATGACCGCGCCGCGCGACACTTGGGTCAAGCCGCCCTTCATCGCCAATCCGGCGCTCCGCTGGGCCGTGTATCTGGGGGCCATCGCCTATTTCGGCTGGGTCGGGCTGACCATGCCCATCGACTGGGACCGCGTCGCCGAAGGTATCGGCCGCGCAGGAAAGATCTTTGGCGGGGCCTTCCCCCCGAGCTTTGAACGCAGCGGACTGTTGATCGACGGGTTTCTCGAAAGCCTCAAGATCGCGGTGCTGGCAACGGCGCTTGGCGTGCTGCTGTCGATCCCCATCGCGTTTATGTCCGCGCGCAATGTGGCCCCCAAGCCCGTATTCTATCTTGGCCGGGCCCTTATCATCATCGCGCGCAGCTTCCATCCGGTCATTGTCGCGATCCTCTTCGTCAAGGCCGTCGGCTTCGGGCCGTTCGCCGGTGTGCTAACCCTGACCGTTTATTCCATCGGCTTTGTCGCCAAGATGCTGGCCGAGCGGATCGAGGAGATCGACTTTGGTCAGGTCGAGGCCATGCGCGCCGCCGGTGCGCCGTATTTCTCGACGCTGTCTTACGCGATCTTCCCGCAGATCATGCCGCGCCAGATCGGCCTGACCATCTACCAGCTTGATTCCAACCTGCGGGCCTCTGCCGTGGTGGGGATCGTGGGGGCAGGGGGCATCGGTGCGACGCTCGCCAATGCCTTCGGCCGCTATGACTATGACTTTGCCCTTGCCATCACCATCGTCATCGTCGGGGTGATCCTTCTCTCCGAGGCCGTCAGCGGCGTCATCCGAAAGCGTATCCAATGACCTCACTTTCTACGCAATTCGGGCGCGACGACTGGTCCCGCTTTACGTTCAAGCAACGTATGACGCGCTATGCCATCTTTCTGGGCTGTGCACTGGCCATCGCCTGGGCGCTCACCTCGATAGAGGTGATCTGGCCGTGGGTCTGGGGCGCCCCTGAACAGATCGCCGATCTGTTTGGCCGGATGTATCCGCCGGACCCCAGCAATCTGGACACCATCCTCAAGGTGCTGTGGGACACGGTGAACATCGCGACATTCGCCACCACCTTTGCGGTGCTGCTGTCGCTGCCGGTCGCCTATATCTCGGCGCAGAACACCACACCCAACCGAGTGACCCTGTGGCTGGGGCGGCTGATCCTTGTGACCTCGCGGTCGGTGAACACGATCATCTGGGCGCTGCTGTTTGTGGCGATCTTCGGGCCCGGTGTTGTGGCCGGTATCGTGGCGATCATGTTCCGCTCTATCGGGTTCATCGGCAAACTGCTGGGCGAGGCAATCGAGGAGATCGACACACGCCCCGTCGAAGCGCTCGAGGCGACGGGCGCGTCGCGTTTCAAGGTTATCGTCTATGCGATCGTGCCTCAGGTCATGCCGACCTTCTGGGCGGTGGCCATTCTGCGGTGGGATATCAACCTGCGCGAATCCACCGTGCTGGGTCTGGTGGGCGCTGGCGGCATCGGGATCATCCTGCAAGGTGCCATCGACACGTTCAACTGGCCTGAGGTCGCGACCATCCTGCTGGCGATCATCGCGCTGGTGGTGGTGGGGGAAGTCATCTCTGCCTATCTGCGCCGCCGTATCCTGTGACCCAGAATATCGGCGTCGACCCGCAAAGCGCCTTCGCGCGCTATCTGCAAATCGCCGACCGTCTGCCGCGCACCGCGGCGGGCGGTCTGGCGGAAACCGGCATGTTCACCGACATCGCGGCGCGCTTCGATCTGATCCTGTTTGACGCCTATGGCGTGCTGAACGTCGGCGAAACCGCGATCCCCGGTGCGACCGATACCATCGCGGCGCTGCGCGCGGCGGGCAAGGCGGTTGGCGTGGTGTCAAACTCCGCTGCCTATCCCAAGGCGCATATGATGGCGCGCTACGCCCGTCTGGGGTTCGATTTCTCCGCCTCCGAGGTGACCACCAGCCGCGAGGCGCTGACCGCGCATATAGCCGGGCTGCCGCCGTGCCGATGGGGCGTGATGATCAACCCCGCCGTCGATCTGGGGGAACTGGCGACGCTGAACACGTCTGTGCTGGGGGATGACGCCGAAAGCTACGATGCGCAGGACGGGTTCTTGCTGGTGGGCGCAGACGGCTGGACCGACCGTCGGCAGACATTGCTGGAGGCGTCGTTGAAACGCGCGCCCCGTCCGGTGCTGGTGGGCAACCCCGATCTGGTGGCACCGCGTGAAACGGGCCTCTCGCGGGAACCGGGCTGGTTTGCGCACCGGCTGGCCGATCGCACCGGTGTGATGCCTGTGTTTCTGGGCAAGCCGTTCGGGCAGGTCTTTGACATCGCCCTCGGCCGGTTCAATCGCGCCCTGCGTCCCGAACGGGTGCTGATGGTCGGCGATACGCTGCATACCGATATTCTGGGCGGTGCGCAGGCGGGCTTTGCCACGGCGCTGGTCACGGGCTATGGCGCGCTCACGGGGCTGGATGTGACGGATGCCATTGCGCAGGCCGGTCTGTCGCCCGATTTCATCGTCCCCAACATCTGACGCCCGCGCCCCTGCGCATCGGCGGATGATGACCCCTTGCGCGATATCACGGTTTATTTTGTGGCCCCCACAGGCTACCACCGGACCCGAGGCTATCAGAACAAGGGCAAGAAAAATGCGCAAAGCAGTGACCGCCGCCGTATCGGCAATCGTGATCGCGACCACCTTGGGGGCCACCCCCGCCACCGCAGGATCGCTGGGCCGTTTCGAGGTAACGGGCGTGGGTGAGGATGACATGCTCAAGATGCGGGCAGGGCCGGGGACGGGGTTCATCGTGCTGCTAGGCTTGCCCAACGGCACCATTTTGCAAGTGCACGATTGTCAGCAAACCGGCGGCACGCGCTGGTGCGACGTCTCGCTTGATCAGGCCCGCCGCGTGCGCGGTCACGTGTCCTGGGCCTATCTGCGCAAGCTTCGGTAACGGGGGCGGCGCAGGCTACCTTTGCGGTTTGTCGCCGGCGCGTGCATTCCTGAATAGTTGATCTTTAAAGTCAGGATTGCGCCTTGTCGTGATCTTTGCTAGGCACGGCGCAATCGCGCTGTGCCAAAAGGGCTGTTTGCCCGCTGCGCCGCGCCAGAGCCAAAGGTGCCCATAGCGCCTTAGCCAAAAATCTCATCGTTTCATCCCACGGTCAGGAGTTCCCATGTCCCGTTTCCGTACCGCTATTCTGTCGCTGCCCCTTGTGATCGCAGCCCCGCTGGTCGCCGCGCAAGAGACCGATATCAAGGATCAAATTTCGGTCGAGCTGAACGCGGTAGAGACCACCGAAGATGCCTGCAAGCTGACCTTCATGATCACCAATGGCTTGGAGGCACCGGTCGACAAGATCATCTACGAGGCGGTGCTGTTTGACACCGAAGGGCAGGTGGACCGGCTGACGCTGTTTGATTTCGGCACCCTGCCACCGGCCCGCCCGCGCGTGCGCCAGTTCGTCGTGCCGCAAACCACCTGCGAAGATTTGGGCCGCATCCTGTTCAACGGGGCCAACGCCTGCGAGACCGGCGGCAGCGCCAGCGGCGTCTGTGACACCGGCCTGCTGCCCACATCGCGCACGTCAATCGAGGTTCTGGGCTGATGGATATGTTCTCTGCACTGATCGCGTCGTTTCGCCAGATCGCCGAAACCGGCGGGCCGGTTGTTGTTGTCCTGATGGGCGTCGCCGTGCTGACGTTGGCGGTGGCGATTTATAAGGTCTGGCAGTTCTGGCGCTCGGCCGTGGGGCGGCACAAGGCGCTGACCGAAGCGGTAGAGGCATGGGACCGTGGCGACAAGCCCGCCGCCCGCGAGGCTTTGGGCCGGTCGAAAAGCTACCTCGCCCCCGTGATCAAGATGGCGATGGTGTCGAACGGCAAGGGCAGCGGCGCAGGCGTAGAGCGTTTGCAAGCCGAGGCAGAGACACGTTTTGCCAAGCTCGAAACCGGTTTCCGCCTGCTCGATTCCGTGGCGCAGCTGGCCCCCTTGTTGGGCTTGTTCGGTACGGTTCTGGGCATGATCGAGGCTTTCCGGTCGCTGCAAGCCGCCGGATCGCAGGTCGATCCGTCGATCCTTGCGGGCGGTATCTGGGTGGCGCTGCTGACCACGGCTGTTGGTCTGGTGGTGGCGATGCCCACGGCACTGATCCTCAGCTGGCTGGAACAGCGGATGGAGGCAGAGCGGGTGATCGCGGATAAGGCGATCCTGACGGTGCTGAACCCGTCCAACGACGTGCCAGCTCCTGCCGCCGCGACGTCAGCGCCGACGCCTGAAATGGTCGCCGCACATGGCTAGGCCGCGCACGCGCAGACGGCGGCTGTCGATGACCTCTCTGATTGATGTCATCTTTCTGCTGCTGCTGTTCTTTATGCTGACCTCGACGTTCTCGAAGTTCTCCGAGGTGCCGCTGGCCGCTGCCGGTTCGGGCGCGGTCGCGCAGGCCAGCGATGCCAAGCCGGTGTTCTTGCAGCTTGGCCCCGATACCCTGCGTCTGAATGGCGACGAAATCGCATTGGACGCGCTGACCGGATCATCCTTGGCCGAGGCCGAGAAGGGCACCGTGCTGCTGGTCTCGCTCGGGGCGGATGTGGATGCGCAGCGGTTGACGGATGTGCTGGTCAAACTGCGCGAGATGCCTGCCTTGCAGGTGTCGGTATTGGGGGGCTGACAGATGCGCCGATTTGCCAAATCCAAACCGCAGCGTGAACCGACCATCGCGTTGATCAATATCGTCTTTCTGATGCTCGTCTTCTTCATGGTCGCGGGCACGCTGGCGCAGCCGCTGGACCCCGATCTGAAACTGGTCGAGACCCGCGCGCTTGAAGGGCAGGCCCCGCCGGACGCTTTGGTGATCTACCCCGACGGGCGGTTGACCTATCAAGGCGCGGCGCAGGTGGATGCCGCGTCCTATGTCGCCAGCCTGTCTGACGAAGACCGCGAGATCATACGCCTTGTGCCGGATCGCGCCTTGCCGGCCGAGACGCTGGTCACGCTGACCCGCGACTTGCGTGCGGCGGGGGCGCAGAAGGTGATGCTCGTCACGCAAAGGGCACTGCAATGATATCGCATTCTCCTACAGCCAAAGTGGTCTCTTTCGCGTTGGCGGTCGGGATCGTCGCGGGGGCTGTCACCATCGGTCTGCCGCAAGAAGAGATCGCGATCGAAGGGGGCGGTGCGCCGGTCGAGGCGATGATGGGCAGCAGTTTCGAGGATATGGCCGTGGGTACGCTCACGCCGGAACCGGCAGAACCGGCAGAGACGCCCGTGGCCGAGGCCCCCACCGCCGCAGAACCCCTGCGCCCCACCACAGCAGAACAAACCCCGCCCGAGCAGGCCGAGCCGGTCACCCCGCCCGAACAAGCGCAGCCCGTGACCCCGCCCGATGTGGCAGCGGTGAAGCCTGCGGCCCCCGCAGCGCCCGCCGCCTTGGCACCCACACCGCTGGCCGTGCCCCCCTCCGAGAGCGCGCAAGTCGCGCCACCACCCGAAACCCTGCAGGCGCAAGACCCCGACAGCGACGCCCCCGTCCTGTCGCGCCGCCCCATGCGCAAGAACCCTGAAACCGCTGCCAAGATCGCCCAGGCCCGCGCCAAGCAAGAGCAGGCAGAGCGTGAACGCCGTCAGGCAGAGCAGCAAGCCGCCAAGAAGAAAGCAACGCAGCAAGCCGCCGCACGTGGCAATGCGCAGCGCAATGCGACCAAAGGGTCTTCGTCGGGTCAAAGCACATCGGCCAAATCCACGAGCACCGGCAAACGCCAAGCCGCCGCATCGGCACAAGGCAATGCCGCCGCCAGCAACTACCCCGGTCAGGTCATGCGCCGCATCTCGCGGGCGGGCAAGCCGCGCGTTCGCACCACGGGCACCGCGACGATCTCTTTTGCCATCGCCAGCAATGGCGGGTTGGCTTCTGTGTCAGTCGCACGGGGGTCCGGCTCTGCCGCGCTGGACCGGGCGGCGGTATCGGTGATCCGCAAGGCCGCCCCTTTCCCGCGCCCCCCCGCTGGCGCGCGGCGGCAGTATTCTATCAAGATCAAAGGGCAATAGGCGGGGCGTTCAGCCCCCTGCGCCTTGCTTGCAGTGCAGTCGTCGCGGCGGCATCAGCCCTTATATACTGGCCATTTCCGCCGGATTGGCACCCTGCAAGCTGTTGTTTCCCATGATAAAAAAGACCGGAAATTTTTCTTGGTTACCACCAGTATAACGTAAACACGCCTCAAATCTGCCGTTTTCTCCGCCGATTAACTGTCCGGTAATCAACAGGTAGAGTGCGCCGACATGTTCAAAGTAGCCCATACGATCCATCATGATCACGACCTTGGTCTCGTGCTTCTGGCCGGGCTGCTTTGCGCCTTTGGCTGCTGGGTGGTGTCGCGTTTGTATCAGCACGCCTTGGGGCGACCGCGCAGGCAGGCGCTGATCTGGTACTTCCTCACGGCGATCACGGCGGGCGTTGCGGTCTGGTGTACGCATTTTATCGCAATCCTCGCGTATCAGCCTTCGGCACCGGTAACGTTTAACCTACAACTAACCTTTGTCTCGCTGTTGATCGCGATTGCAGGGTCGACTGTGGGCATCATGGTGGCGGGCATGTTCCGGTCGCTCGCGAGCACGATCATCGGCGGCACGATCTTTGGCGTTGCGGTATCGGCGATGCATTACACCGGCATGGTGGCCTACCGCGTCGAAGGCGTGGTGACCTGGGACCGTGGTTACCTCATCGGCTCTGTTATTCTGGCGGTGGTCCTGTCGATTGCCGCGCTTTATCTGGGCAGCCGCAGCGCACGGTGGAGCGGGCTGCAAATGACGGGCGTCTTGACGCTGGCCATCATCGGGCTGCATTTCACCGGCATGGCCGCGTTCAGCGTGGACTGCATCGGGCTGAAACCCGGCTATACCAACCCCGAAGAATACAAGCTGCTGGCACTGGTGATCGCAGGCACGGCGACGACAATCACCCTTGGCGGCCTGTTCACCTATTTCATCGAAAACCGGACCCGCATGGAAAGCATCGAGGAGTTGCGCAAGGCCCGCGACGCTGCCGAAGGGGCGAGCCGTGCGAAATCCGAATTCATGAGCGTTCTCAGCCACGAACTGCGCACGCCGCTGACCATAGTGATCGGCTATGCGGGCTTCCTGACCAAGCTCAAGACCACGACCACGGCCAAACTGTCGCCGGGTGAGCCGATCACCGAAAAACACTATAATATCATCGGGGATCAGGCAGAGCTTTACGGACAGCGCGTCAAATTCGCGGGCAACCACTTGCTGACGATCATCAACGATATTCTCGACTATACCAGCATCGAGCTGAACGACATCAAACTGGCCAAGACCACATTCCCCACACGTGCGCTGCTGGCGCAGGTCGAGGATCAGTTTCAGGGCATGGCGCAGGGCAAGGATGTGACCCTGCATATCCCCGACGGCAGCCTTGACGTGATCGCCGACCGTGGCCGCTGCTTGCAGATCCTGATCAATCTGGTGGGCAATGCGCTCAAGTTTTCCAAGGGCAAGGATATCTTCCTGCGCGCCGAAGTGGACGGCGGCGGCTTCCGCTTCGAGGTTGAAGACAATGGTGTCGGGATGGAGCAGAAAGATCTGGAATCGATCTTCCAGGCCTTCACCCAGATCGAAAGCGCCGACAACCGGTCAGAAGGCGGTACAGGACTCGGGCTGGCGATCTGCAAGAAGCTGGCGCTGGCGCATGGGGGCGATATCTCGGTCTCCAGCACGGTGGGCAAGGGCACCAAGTTCTCGGTCTTCTTCCCGCATAGTCTGGTGAGCACCGGGCGCCCGTCGCAGTCTTTCGCGGCAGCCGCCTGACCGAATAGGGCCACCCCCGAAACAGCAAGGGCCGCAGCGTGATGCTGCGGCCCTTGCTGTGTGTGCAGATCAGCGCCTAGCGTTTCAGCAACGGGGCCACGCCAGAGGACAGTATGAACAGCACCGCCGCAACGCTGACGATGCTGGGCCCCGTCGGCGTGTCGAGCGTGAAGGACGCGGCCAGCCCGCCCAAGGCGGCGATCATCCCGATGATACAGGCGGCCATGGCCATGACTTCGGGCTGTCTCTTATACACATCTCCGAGCCCACGAGACGCTACGCTATCTCGTA
>OJDD01000169.1_pt1 | contig 20864 bp, 18 predicted proteins | sample 1592591 | NCBI WGS metagenome assembly OJDD01 (sample SAMN05416809, study PRJEB24817) | seawater metagenome | isolation source: Sea water | place: Canada:Atlantic | collected 2013-07 | reverse complement strand
CTTCACCGGCTTTCAGGGTGATGCCGAACTCGCCCAGGGTGTTAGCCAGCCAGGTGACGCAGTTCACCGGGGAACCCAGGGCCGCGGCACCGGCCCCGGCGCTCAGCACACTGCCATTCTTTTCCACCACCATGCCGCAGGTCACCAGGTCCACCTTGCGGGGAGACACCGCCTGGTCGCCCAACACAAAAAGGCCGCAGGAGGCGTTATCCGCCACGGTGTCCTGGATGGCGATCTTCCAGTCCTGGATGCGCGAGTCGACAATCTCGAAACAGGGCATCACACACTCAGTGGCGGCGAGTACATCGGCATTGGTTACACCGGGGCCGCTCAGGTCTTTTTTCAGGATGAAGGCAATTTCGCCCTCGGCGCGAGGTGCAATCAGCCGGTCGCTGATGGGCATGACTTCGCCACTGTTGAACACCATGTCATCGGTCAGGTAGCCAAAATCCGGCTGGTGCACGTTCAGCATGTTTTGCACTGCCTTGCTGGTGACACCGATCTTCTTGCCGATGATGGAGGCACCATCCGCCAACCGGCGTTCCAGCATGCGCAGGGAAACGTGGTAGGCGTCGTTAATGGTGATGTCTTCGCCACGGCCGGTCAGCGGTGCGACCGCCTCCCGGTTCAGCATGGCCTGGTAAAGCTCGTCACCGAAGGCCTGGATGCGTGTCTGTTCCATTACTCTGCTCCTGAAGCCACTTGATCGGCCTCGGTCAGGAAATCGTTCACCAGCCGGGCAAACCGGTTGGCATGTTCAATCTGGGTCCAGTGGCCGCAACGGCCGAATACATGCAACTGGGCTCGGTCGATCAGTTCAGCCAGTTTCAGTGAGGCGGCCAGGGGTATCACCTCATCTTCGCGGCCATGAAGAACCAGGGTTTCGTGGGGCAGCGCCCGGATGTCCTTCTCCTCGCTGGCCAGGTTGTCGACCCAACGCTGACGCGGTGCCGGGAACATGGCGGCAAAGGATTCCTGGAAACCGGGGCGGATACTGGCCTGATAGCGCATCTCCGCCAGTTCGTCGGTGAGCAAGCCTTTGTTGAAGGCAAACACATCCATCAGGCGACGCATGTTTTCAAGGGAAGGCTGGTAGCCCCAGACGTCATCCAGGCCCTCGGTGATCGGAAAGCTGACGCCGGCGGAGCCCATCAGCACCAGACGACGAACCCGCTCCGGGTACTCGATCGCCAGCGCCAGCGCCAGGCCGCCACCGAAGGAGTTGCCGACCAGATCCACCTGTTGCAGATCCAGTGCATCCATAACGCCGATGGCATGGGCCACCCAGCGCTCCCGGTTGTAGGTGTTGTCTTCCGGGCGTTGGGTATACCCGAAGCCGAGCATATCCGGCGCCACCACACGGCGATTCTTAGCCAGCTCCGGAATCACCAGGCGCCAGTTGGCCCAGGCGGTCACGCCGGGGCCGGAGCCGTGGATCATCATGACAGGAACACCGCCCTTACCATGGTCATGGACGTTGGTGCGGTAGCCGGCGGCGGATATCTCACGCCCGATTTCCGGGCTGTTTTCAGGTGCGGTCATGGTTAGCTCACAATTTCACACAGATGTTTTTCATCTCGGTGTAGAACTCCAGGGAGTGCACACCACCCTCGCGGCCAATGCCGGACTGTTTGCTGCCACCGAAGGGTGTGCGCAGATCCCGCAGGAACCAGCTGTTGACCCAGATGATGCCAGCTTCGATCTGGCCCGCGACCCGGTGGGCGCGGGTAATGTTCTCGCTCCAGATTGCTGATGCCAGTCCGTAGGGAAGGCTGTTGGCCAGTTCGATGGCTTCCTCTTCGGTGTCGAATGGGCACAGGTGGACACAGGGGCCGAAGATTTCATCGGTAATCACCGTCGAACTTTCCGGCAATCCGGTCCAGATGGTGGGCTGAACCCAGGCACCACCGGCCAGCTCGGCCGGCATATCGGGAACACCACCACCGGTCACCACCGTGGCACCGTCATCAACGGCTTTCTGGTAATAGGACAGAACCTTCTCCCGGTGTTTGAGGCTGACCAGCGGACCCATATCCGCCTCGGCATCATCCGGCGGACCAATCTTCATGCCTTCCGCGGCTTCTTTCAGTCGGCCAACGAACTCGTCGAAGATGGAACGTTCTACATAAACCCGCTCAGTGCCCAGGCAAACCTGGCCACAGTTGGCGAAGGCTGAGCGCATGGTGCCCTCGATGGCCTTGTCCATGTCGCAGTCGGCGAACACCAGGCCGGCGTTCTTGCCACCCAGCTCCAGGGAGATATCCCGGATGCCCTTCGCGGCTGCCTTCATGATGACTTCGCCGGTGCCGGTTTCGCCGGTAAAGGTGAAACCATCCACTAGCGGATGCTCGGTGAGGAAAGCCCCGGCTGAATCCCCACCGAAGCCGTGAACCACGTTGAACACCCCGTCCGGTACGCCGGCGTCTTTCATCACTTCGCCCAGCAGGGCGGTGGTGGTGGGGGTTTCCTCGGAGGGTTTGACCACCACGGTGTTGCCACAGGCCAGAGCAGGCCCGACTTTCCAGGTCATCAGCAGCAATGGCAGGTTCCACGGGCTGATCACCCCGATCACGCCCTTGGGGCGGCGTACGGCGTAGTTCAGCGCGCCGGTACCGTCCGGCGTGGGCATTTCGAAGGATTCCGTGGGCACGTTCTTGATCATGTCCGCGAACACCTTGAAGTTGGCCGCGCCCCGGGGAATGTCGATGTGGCTCGCCAGGGATTTGGGCTTGCCGGTATCCAGGCATTCCGCTTCCAGGAACTCGTCAAACCGTGCGTTGATACCGTCAGCCACCTTGTGCAGGATGCCGGTGCGTTCCTCCAGTGTCATCTTGCCCCAGGGGCCGCGCAGGGCCGCTTTCGCGGCTTTGACTGCGGCGTCCACCTCGTCACGTCCGGCTTCGTGAACTTTGCTGATCACCTTGCCGTTGGCCGGGTTGACGTTGTCGAACAACTTGCCGCTGGCCGAGCCAACATACTGCCCATTGATGTAGTGCTTGATGTCTTTCATTGCTACCTATCCTGTTAAATTAGCCCTGTTGAGTCGGGTATCAATCAGGTCAGAACCGTCAGGAACCGTTCGTTCAGTACCCGGTCGTGGTAGAAGATGGCCTTACCCAACTGCTCGGCCTGCCAAGTCACCGGTTTGTGATCCGGGTAGATGTAGTCACCACCACAGAACACCTCATTACGGTTACCGGACGGGTCGAAGAAGTAGATAGTCTTGCCGTGGGTCAGGCCGTGACGAGTCGGGCCGATATCGATGGAGGTATCAGTCATGGAGATCAGGTCCGCGGCGCGCAGTACGTCTTCCCAAGTCTCCAGGAAGAAAGAGGCGTGGTGGAACTTGCCCTTCTCCTCGTGGTGAATGAAGGCAATGTCGTGCTCCTTCATGGACACGGTCAGGAACTGGGCAATACGAGTGCCGTCGCCATCCAGAACCTGCTCTGCGAGATGGAACCCGAGCACGTTCACGAAGATGTCGTACACCGCCGCCAGTTCAGGCCCGTAAAACAGACAGTGATCAAACCGAACGGCCTTCATACCGTCCAGGCCACGGGGCCATGCTTCAGGGTTAACGTTATTGATGCCCCATTTGCCGGTGTAGAGCTTGTCGGCATAGAGTTCGAAGGCGTGACCGGAAGGCACGGTAAAACGAACCCGGCGGCCACAGTCTTTCAGATCACCTTCGGGAACCTGCTCAACATCAACGCCGAAGTCCACCAGGTCTTTCTCCAATTGAACCAGAGCGGCTTCGTCCACAACCTTAAAGCCCATAAAGTCACAGCCAGGCTCGTCCGCCTCGCGAAGTACCACGGAAAACTTGTCCACTTCGGTCCAGGCTTTGAGATACACACGGCCCTGGTCGTCGCGGTCGGTTTCGATAAGACCCATCAGGTCCGTGTAGTGTTTGACGGCTTCATCCATATCGAGAACACGGATCTGGACATGGCCGGGACGCATTACACCTTTTTTCATGACAGTTACCTCAACGCTGTTGTTTTTGTCTGCTTGCTTGTGAGACCGGGCTGCGATGGCGGCCGGCACTCGATGGTCAAATCAGTCAGGGGATACACCCGGCAGGCCAGGACTTCCCTTTTCTCCAAGGCTTCCGGCGGAACATGGACCTTGCTCATCTTTCCGCACTCGAACTCTCCTGCCAGAACCTGGATCTTGCAGTAGCCGCAGCCACCGCCCCGGCAGCCCACGGGCACGCACTTCATGCCCCGTTGTTCCATCGCCTTGAGCACACTCTGGCCGGCCTCGCATTCAAAAGACTTGCCGCTGCACTGCTCGGTTATCCGATAGACCTGAGCCATATCGCACCTCCGGTCAGATCTTCTTAAACAGGGCTGAACGCTGGGTTTCTTCCGCGCCGTCTGCCGCTGTCAGGAACTTTTCCATGAAGATGTCCCGCTCAAACAGCCGGCCCTGCATCAATGCGGTAATCGCCGCATCGATCATCGGCGGTGGTCCGCACAGATAGGCTTTGTGCTCAGCAAAACGACCATCGAAGTGTTCCCTGGCCGCATCGTGCACATAGCCCCGGAAGCCAGACCACTCACCGTCTTCGTCCGCCTGGCTCAACGCCGGCACGTAGGTGAAGTTGTCGTTGTCCCTGGCAAGGGCCTCGAACAGCTCACGGTTGTAGAGCTCGGCACGGTTACGGGCACCCTGGAACAGGGTGATCTGGCGGTCATCGCCCTGCTCCAGCAGGTCGATGATCATGGATTGCGGGCTGGAGAGACCGGAGCCGCCGGCAATGAAAATCAGGTTGCCGGGCTGCGAACTGCGCACGAAAAACTGGCCGTATGGACCTGACAGATGCAGTTGCTCACCCACGTTCAGTTGCTGGTGAATGTAGGTGGTTGCGGCACCGCCCTCGACCAGTCGCACATGAAGCTCTACCTCATCCGCCTTGCTCGGCGGATTGGCCAGGGAGAAGGCCCTCGGGCCATCAACGCCCGGCAGTTCGATATTGATGTACTGGCCGGCCTGGAAGGTCATCGGGCGGTCGAGCTTCAGGCGGATGCCCTTGATGGTCGGAGACAACTCGACGATGTCTGTGACGGTTGCGGTGTAGTCCTCCACCGGATAGCCCTCGAAGTCTTCGTCGACATCGATATCCGCCTCGATGGTGACGTCGCTTTCAACGGTGGCACAGCAGGCCAGCACCTTGCCTTCGTCCCGTTCCACATCCATCAGGGCAAAGGGCGAGGCATCGCCGATTTCAACATCGCCCTCGATGACCTGGACCTTGCAGGTGGCACAGGTGCCATGGCCGCAGGCAAAAGGCAGCCAGACACCCTGGCGCAGGGCGGCGGCAAGGATGGTCTGGCCATCCTCGACCTCGATCTGCTCACCAATGGGTTCGATAGTAACGGTGTGACTCATAGCGCTACCCTCAGAATCCGGCGCCGGCAAGGCCGTTAAGGCCCGGCGTGGTTACCGTCAGCATGCTCTTGTGATCGATGCCGTTGTCTATAAGGCTGGCATCTGCATCCGGCGTAAACGGTTCATCATTCAGCAGCCACTGCGCCGCCAGGAAGTCAGCGTTCGCTGCATCCGGATGGGATGCCGTGGCCGGTTTCAGGATCTCTTCAACCATGGCTCCGAAGGTCATGTCCGGTTGCACCAGCAGGGCAAACGGAGCACAGAACATCAGATGATTCGGCCAGAGCACATACAGCAACTGCATGCCGTTGAAGTTCTCGACCTTATCCCGTGGTTCAAACTTGTAGTCGTATAAAGCGTTAACACTCATGGTGGTCACCTTGTTGTTTTTGCGGGTGAATCACCCGGCGTCAGATGACACCGGGTAATCTCCGTATCAGGCCGCGTCCTGCTTGGACCCTTCAGCCTTGTCATCAGACGACTTGCCCTTGATGGACAACCAGCGTTTGTGGTCCGGCGAGCCGACATACTCGAAATTGTCCTCGCCAATGTTGATGTGGTAGTACTTCTGAACCACCGTCTCGACGTCGCCGCCTTCACAGTTGCCCTGGTAGATCTGGTGTACCGGCAACCACGCCTGAACGTACTTCTCCGGCTCGTGCTTGAAGATGTCGCAGCAGGCTTCCGAGCAGAAGTGGTAACGCTCACCTTCGTAGTTCATCTGGCGGTGGCTGAGCTTGGTGGGCTCGCCCATCTCGGTAAACAGCGTCGGTACCTGGCATACCTGGCACAGTTGCGGCAGGGTGTTGTTGTAGAAGCGGCGGCCTTCAGCATGCTCTTTGGCCCAATGCTCGTAGCGCGGGCGGTAGTACTTGTCGAAAGTCTCCGGATACTTCTCGGACATCCAGTCCATTTCTTCCTTACCGGGAATCCAGGTATGGAAGTTGGTGGCCTGGCTGTACTGGTAGAACGTGCCCCATAACTGATGGCTGATGTGGTGCTTGGCATCGTTGGCCACATCCTGATATTTGGGCGGGCGGATGCCGTAGCGCTCAAGGTCTTTGAACAGGGCGCCGCCGTTTTGCTCGTAATACACTTCCCAGGCTTCCGACCAGGACATGACCTTGTTCGGCAGCATGTAGTCCATCATCATGCTGACCAGGCTCAGCAGGCGGAAACCGCGCCAGAACCATTTGTCGATCCAGCGCTGGACGATGGGCACGTTGTCCTCATGCTGTTCGAGGATGAACTTGATCACTTCAAGGCCCAGGGTCATGTGCCGTGCTTCGTCGGACTGCGCCGAGAAACCAAAGGTGACGGTGGCCATGTCGCCGTTATAAGCAGCACCGGACATGAACGGAACGAACAAAAGGTTAGTCAGCACATACTCGAACGAGAACGAAATTGCAGTCAGAAACTCGAACGGACCGGCCGAACGGGCATCATCGAAGAACGACTTGGGTACGGACAGAAACCACACCCGGTCGTGCATGTAAGCCGCATCGTGCAGGCCATTAAAATGCTTGTTGTAATGGCTCATCGCATGCTGCTGGGTCTGTGAATGGCGCAGCTCGTCAATGGACTGCATCTGGCACGCCACCCTGGCTCCGGCGCCACTGAACTGGCGCCCCACCTTGGCGTAGCCCTGGAAAGCCGCGTGTTCCAGGGGCGACACACCGGTCAGGAACAGTTTCAGCGCATTCACATAACGGCCGTCCGAAATGTTCTGGTGGCCGTTGTTCTGAGCAAAGGCATCGAAAATGGCGTACAGCTTTTTCTCTTTTTCAGCCTGGTACTTCCAGTAGGCGTCCATGGTCAGACGGAATGGATCTTCCCATTGGGACCAGTCGGTAATCTTGATACCTTCAAAGTCCTCGTCCGGGAAAATGTCCTTCTTCTTTTGATAGGTTGGTTCCCAGGCCATGTCCCGGGTCAGGTACTGGTACTTGTCCTTGAGATTCAGCTTCTTGTTTTTAACAGCCATGATAAGTCTCCCAATTAGGTCCACTGAAGAATGAAGTGGTCGTCGTCTTCGTCGACATTGCCGCCGATACTGATCACGTCGATGAGCATTTCCTGAACATCCCATTCGCGACCGAGCTTCTCTTCCATCGTTTCCCGGTTGATCACCAGGCGCTTCTCGGCCTGGATCCGGATCATTGCCGGCTGGTGCTGAACTTCCGCTTCCGGATTGTCTTCGGCGATGGCTTCCACCAGGTAGCGGGCGTTGTCGTTGTCCTGAAAGGCAATAAATACGAGCTGGCTCATGCGGATACTCCCTGGCTCTGCAGCTGGAATTTCTTGAGTCGGGTGGAGAGTTGAGCGCGGGTTTCATCCAGGGCCTCAATGCCGGTGCTGGCCTCAGCCAGGGGCTTGAGTGCGCTGTACACCTGAGGTTCCCACTGATCGATCCAGGCCTGGAGCTGTTCGCGGTTGGCATCGCTTTCCGCTGCCACAACCTTGATCATGGCGTTGGTCCAGCGCAGGGATTCCTTGTACCAGTCCCGCATGAATTCGGTGAGCATGGAAACATCTTCGGCATCCTGCTCGCCCAGCCACTGGTCCATCCTCTCGTACACCAGGGGAAACAGCAGGCCATCCACCAGCACGTTCTGGACCAGCGTCAACTCGAACCAGTCATCCACCACCAGGGTGTCTTCCACCAGCTTGCGCATTGGCTGCCACAGCTCGTCATCCATCCAGTAGCACTTGGATTCGTCCAGTGCTGCACCGGTACTGCCATCCAGCATCAGGGCAATTCGAGACAGGTACTGGCCAATGCCCAGGCGATCCATGGCGGTATATATGTGCATCTGCGAGACCGTCGTGGCGTTAACATCGCCCGCGATCTTGCTGTTGTTCATGTTGGCACCCAGCTCCACGTGGCGCAGAGGCACCAGCAACCTCAGGATCTGCTTCTGAGTGGCTTCGGGAAGTCGGGTCAGCAGATTGCGCTTTTCGCAGAACCCGAAGCTGGTCTCCGCGGCCTCCTGCATCTTGGCCCGGTTACCAACATAGGCGCCGTAGTAGAACTGGCGGGGATCGGTGACGGCGTACCAGTCTTCCATGCGGATCGACGTGCGTGTGGGGTCGTTCAGCGTATGCTTTGAATCCCACAGCGGGCGGTAGTGAAAGTTGGTTTTGGCCTCCAGGTCATAGCTGGCTTCCTGGTAGCGGGAGGCCGGCTTGTCGCCGAAGCGACGGGCGATGTGCCCGTATGTCTGGCGGATGGGTTCCACCGAATTGGTTTTGATCTCAATGCTCATATCAACTTACCGTTTGTTGTTTTGAGTGGATGATCGATTTGGTGACGTTCAGCGGTGACCCTTCTCGCCGAAGCGCCACTTGACCATGTCCGCATCAATCTCGCGGATCATGTCGGAATCCATGTGAACGACATTGTTGTGCTTGCAGAAGATTTCGAACGCTTCGCGGGGAAGGACAAGCTCAACAAACAGTTCGGGATGTCCGATGGCAAAATCGAACTCTACGAATCTGTCCTCTGGCCCACTTCGGACCCGGATGTAGCGGGTCAGCTCGTCGAAGCTTTTTGCATGCTCAGTCATCGTTGACACCCTTGTGTTTGTTATGGGTTGCCACAGCTGGAGCAACCGCTGTGCCAAGCATCGAAACCTGCCGTCAATAAAAACCCAGACTTCTGTTTTAAAAGGCTTTATATAGAAAGGCGGGCGCTGATACAGAGTGGATTATCGAAGGGTGAGATCAGGAAGCCAGACGAATTTTTCATCATTTGATCAACATGAAATCGTGATCTGAGCAAATGCTCAGATCAGCAGCCAACCGTGACTTTCGCCTGAAATTTCATCATTTGATTGATTTGTGACAAGGATAGGGTGTTATATGAAAAAGGCGGCGTTCGGCTGCCTTCGCGCTGGACGACCTTTCCAGGACGCGACCCCATACAATTACAAACGGGGCTCCTGAGTATGGCTATTACCTACAAACCACAATTGCAGTATGTGGATTTTCAGGATCTTACGGAGCAGATCCGGTTCCAGAGCACGGAAGGCAAAATCTGGTTTGGCGAGCAACGCATGCTACTGATGCAAGTCAGTGCCATGGCCGCCTTTCGTCGCGAAATGGTGAATACCATGGGTATTGAGCGCGCGAAGGGCTTTCTCCTGCGCCTGGGATACCAGTCCGGACTGAAAGACGCCGAACTGGCCCGGAAGCTTCGCCCGCACTGCAGTGAACTCGACATCTTTCTTGCCGGCCCCCAACTGCATTCGCTAAAGGGCATGGTCAAAGTCGTTCCCATGGAGATCGACATTGATCACGACTCCGGCGACTTTTATGGCGAGCTGGAATGGGTCGATTCGTTTGAAGTGGATATCTGCCAGACAGAACTTGGGCAGATGGATGAACCGGTCTGTTGGTCACTGCTTGGATACGCCTGCGCCTATACCTCCTCGTTTATGGGCCGGGAAATCATCTTTCGCGAGGTCAGCTGCCGTGGCTGTGGTGACGAAAAATGCATGATCGTGGGCAAGCCTGCTGAGGAATGGGAAGACGCCGCCGAATTTGCCCAGTACTTCAAGGCAGACACCATCATGGAAGAACTGTATGACCTCCAGAGCCAGGTCAGTTCTTTACGCAGCAGCCTCGAAAAGCAGGAGGGGCAGTATTACGGCATAGGCCAGTCCGCCTCTTACAACAAGGTTTGCAAGATGATCGACAAGGCCGCTCTGGGTAAAGTGTCGGTCCTATTGCTCGGCGAAACCGGCGTAGGTAAGGAAGTGATTGCCCGCAGCGTTCACCTTCGCAGTGAAAGAGCCGAACAACCCCTTATCGCGGTCAACTGCGCCGCTATTCCCCCGGACTTGATCGAAGCGGAACTGTTTGGCGTGGAAAAAGGTGCCTACACCGGTGCCAACCAGTCCCGGCCGGGCCGGTTTGAGCGGGCCAACACCGGCACCATTTTTCTCGACGAGGTGGTTGAGCTCACCCCCCGGGCTCAGGCCACGCTGCTGAGGGTGCTGCAGGAAGGGGAACTGGAGCGCGTGGGTGATAACCGCACACGGGCTGTCGATGTCAGGGTTATTGCGGCCACTAATGAAAGCCTGGAAAAAGCCGTGGAAGAGGGTCGTTTCCGCTCTGATCTGTTTTATCGCCTCAATGTCTTCCCCGTGAAAATTCCGCCGCTCAGGGAACGGCTGGAAGACCTGCCGCTGCTGGCCGAACATTTCCTCAATAAATTCCACTCTGAGTATAACAAGCGCACGCTCGGGCTCTCCGACAAGGCCCTTGAACTCTGCCTGCACTATCATTGGCCGGGAAATATCCGGGAGCTTGAAAACGTTATCGAGCGTGGCGTCATCCTGACTGACAACAATGAGTCCATCAGCCGCGAATCCCTTTTTGCAGGTATTCCCGAGCCGCAACCTAGTCAGCCACAGGGTATTGTCGACAGTCACGGACAACTTGTCGAAAAAACCTCTGAGACCTCCAGAGGCGACTGGGCCAGTCAGATACTGGGCAGTGGTATCGGCCTTGACGATGTCGAGGAAACATTAATGCGGCGTGCCATGGAAGAGGCTAACCAGAACGTTTCCGGCGCAGCGCGTATCCTTGGCCTGACCCGTCCCGCTCTCGCCTACCGGCTCAAAAAGTCCGGTATTCTAGCCGAAAGCTGAACAACAACCGGCGCAGTTAGGACAGGGACGTCCACGGTTCGCTTTGCGGTTTGACGATATCAATAAGTACATCACTCATTTCATCATTTGATAAAAAACAATCCTCTTAATTGTCCCACCCAGCTTCCCTCACACTTCTTAAAATACCCATTTTATATATAAATACATATAGTTAGAGCATACAAGTCGTGCATGGCACACGCGTTGCTAAATCACCGTCAGTCGCGTTATCCACAAAAACAAAGACGGTGACATAAAATGCGAAATGCCCCCCTGCGCACATGGCGCACTACCGGCGCAGCCGTATCGCTGGTCGGATTGTTTTCGGTTCTGTTAACGGGTTGCGAAGCGCCCCTGGATCTTGACGCGGTTCGAGATCAGTCGGGACAGGCCGTTAAACGGACCGATTTCTATCAAGCCATTGCTCGCAATGACGAGGTTATCGTGCTGACTGGCAACAACGGTGTTGTGTTGGTCAGCTCAGACAACGGAGAAAGCTGGAAACGGCAGACGCCAACGTCGGAAAGCTTCCTGGCGTTAGATGTTTGCCCGGACAACAGCTTCATTGCGCTGACGTTTGACAACGAAATCTGGCATGGCGACACCAACGGAGACAACTGGACAGCCCACTCCCTGCCCAGCCAGGAACAGATGATGACCGCCGCTTGCGCTCCGGACGGCAACTGGTGGGCAGCAGGTGCCTTCACCACTATTCAGGGCAGCACCGACCAGGGTGAGACCTGGACCGAGACCTCACTCAACGAAGACGCTATCCTCAACAACCTTCAGTTCATCAACGCCGACCATGCTTTCATCACCGGCGAATATGGCCTCGTACTCAAAACCACAGACGGCGGCGAAAACTGGGACTATGCCGGCTACCTTCCAGACGAATTCTACGCCCATTCCAGCTACTTCCGTTCAGACAATGAAGGTTGGGTTGGCGGACTGAACGGTTTCATCTACCACACCACCGACGGCGGAGAGAACTGGGAGAAATCCCCCACCGGCATCAACGCTCCAATTTTCGGTTTCGTTGCCGGCCCTTCAGGGTTATACGCCCTGGCGGATAACGCCACCGTAATGCAGCAGACAGGTCAATCCTGGCAGAAGATCTCTGCGTCCGACCAACCCCTGTATCTGCGTACCGGCCTGATTCTCCCCAACCACCGACTACTCGCCGCTGGTGGCCGTGGCCTGCTGCTGAACCTTGAAACTCCCGTGGCCCACTCGGCCAGCACTGACTGAGGAAATCCGCCATGCCTGGATTGCATCGATTCACCCATCTCCTGCATTCGCTGGAGCTATGGATCTTCAACAACCCGCGCAAGGTATTGAGCGTGATCGCCATCCTCACACTGGCGTTCGCCCTGCGTATCCCCGGGCTGAAAATCTACACCGACTTCGCCGACCTGTTGCCGCAGCAACATTCCTATATCGAACTGCACAACAGCATCAAGGACAGCTTCGGCGGCGCCAATGTCCTTACGGTGGGCATCGAATTCGAAGACGGCGACATCTTTACCAACGAGAATCTCGCCAAGATCGACCGAATCACCCAGGCCGTCGACAACCTACCAGGGGTGAACCACAACCTTGTGTCCAGCGTGACTCACCGGAATTCCCGCAAGATCTGGCTGACGGAAGTCGGCAGCATCAACTCGGAACCCTACTACGACTCCACCTCTGGCGAGTACTCACGGGAAGCACTGGTTGCCATGAAAGCCGATGTGGCGGCCAACCCACGGGTGTACGGCCCCCTTGTGTCTCCAGATATGAAAATGGCCCTGGTCAAGGCGCAACTGATTGAAGGCAAGCTGGATTACGAAAAGACGTTTGCACAGTTACAACAGCTGCGTGAAGCGGAGGAAAGTGCAGGAGTCAAGATCTACGCCACGGGACAGCCAGTCCTGGTGGGGTGGGCCTACACGTATATGGAACAGATCCTCCAGATATTCATTTTCACCGTAATCACCATGCTGGCCTTGCTCGTTTTCCATTTCCGCAAAGCCTACGGTGTGCTGATCCCCCTTGGTGGCGTTTTGGTCTCCACGATCTGGGGGCTTGGGATCATCAGTCTGCTCGGTTACAACCTGGACCCGCTCGGGCTGGTGATCCCCTTTTTGATTGCAGCCAGGGCGATGAGCCATGGCGTGCAACTTGTTGAACGCTACTATGCGGAAACCCGCGAACTGGGTAGTGGCCCCAAAGCCGCAAAAGCGACCTTTGACAGTCTGTTCCGCCCTGGTTCCCTGGGTGTTGTGTCGGATGCTATTGGCCTGTCGCTCATTGCCATCGGGTCCATTCCGTTGAATACCCATCTGGGCATCTATGCTTCCCTTTGGGCGATCACTGTTGTGTTCACGGTGCTGATCGGCGTGCCTCTGCTGTTATCCATTCTGCCAACGCCCAAAGACCCGAACCTGCGCGAAACCGCCCTGCGCCATATCGGCGCCAGTTGCTCACGCACGGTTGCACGGCCAGGTGCGGCGAAAGTGGTGTTGAGTGTCGCGGCACTGGCGATGGCCGCAGGACTATTAGCGGCGTCCAACGTGCAGATTGGCGACTCGGAGCCAGGCTCTCCCATCCTGTATCCCGACCACGACTACAACGTTTCTTCCCGCGTGGTAAATGAGCGCTTCCCGGGCTCCGAGGAGCTCTACATCGTGGCGGAAACCGAAGAGAAAGGGGGCCTGAAACGTCCAGAGGTACTGGCTGCCCTTTCTGATCTGCAATCCCACATGCTGAAGGACCCGGAAGTAGGCGGCAGCAAAGGCCTGCCCGACCTCGTCAAGCAAGTTAACCGCCTGATGCACAACGACGACCCCCGCTGGTACCAGATTCCTCACGATGCGGGCTATGTCGGCGGGCTGATGTTTACCTACATGGCCTCCAGCCCGATTCCCGGGGCCCTTGATGAATTCAACGACACCGACGACCGCGTTGCCAACTTGGTGTTCTATTACAAGGACCGCCAGGGCGAGACCATCCGCCGTGCCATTCACATGGCCAAGGATTGGATCGCGGAGAACGGTGACAGCGTTGAGGGCCTGACCATCAAACTGGCGGGGGGAACCCTTGGTGTTGCCGCCGCAATGAACGAATCGGCCTTCGAGACCAATGTCATTGTTCTACCACTGGTTTTCCTGCTGATCTTTGCCTTTGTCATGCTGTTCTACACCTCATTGCACGCCGGGCTGATGATGCTGTTGGCGATGATTTTCGCAACCACTCTCACCTACGCCTATATGGGCTTTAATGCGCTCAATATCGACATCAATACCGTGCCGGTGATTGCCGTGGGTATCGGCGTCGGCATCGATTATTCCATCTACATGATGGACCGGATACGGGAAGAAATGGCCCGGCTTGGCAATCTGCGGGACGCCGTCAGGCGAGCCATATCCACCACCGGCATGGCCATCAGTTTCACCGCGCTGACGTTGATGGCGGGCATCATCATGTGGGTCATTTTCTCAGACCTCCGATTCCAGTCTGATGCAGCATTGCTGCTGTGCGTCATGATCGTGATCAACGGCATCGCGGCCATGCTTCTGGTGCCTTCTTGGGTACTGGTCTTCAAGCCTCGCTTTGTTACCGATGTTTACGCCGACGAAGACGGCATTCTCCATGCTGATCGTCATCCACCAACACCATCTCCATCGTCCGGTTCCCCACGGGAACAAGAGGATGGGTTCGTGCCGGGAGAGCCGTACCGGGCCTGAGCCCGGTAGGACACTCCACTAAAACCTGTAACGAGGACATGCCATGCAAACAACAATAAAAGGCCTGAGGCTCTGGTGCTATACCCTTGCGGGAAGTGCCGGCCTGGCGCTGTTACCAATCAACTCCGCCGTCGCCCAGGAAGATACCCGGGTAAACGGCTTCTACGAGAATGCAACCTACGGCCGGGATGGCGTAGGGCTTTCAAAATTCCGCAACACACTACAGCTGGAAGCAGAGAAACGGGCTGGAGATGTCGGCATTTTCAGTAATGTCTCCGTCAACGCCACGCTCCGTGGTAGCTATGACGGTGTTTACGACCTTAATGATGACGAATACGGCCGCAATGCCGGTGGACCGGTCCGCCTGGAAAACCGGGCAGCGGGACCCAACGCCACCGTGCCCCACGGTGGCGGCCTGAAGCTGCCGAACTCCTTCAGTGAAGCGAACAACCCCAACGAAGGCATGATCGTGTTGGGTGAAAACCTGCATGATACCGACGGCGGTGTAGCCTTCGGCGTGCCGGTTCGCCCCTGTGACGAGGACGAACGAGGGTGTATCGACGGTTATTTGGACAAAGACACCAACGACATGCGATTCCAGGAGTTCAACGACCGCGCCGATTTCATCCGCGAACTCTACGTGGATTTCGATTACAACTTCTCGAACGGTAATATCCTCAGCACCCGATTGGGCAAGCAGCAAGTCATCTGGGGACGTACCGACCTTTTTCGGGTGTTGGATGTGATCAACCCGGTGGATTACTCCCGCAACAATATCTACGACGAACTGGAAGACATCCGGATTCCCATGTGGATACTCCGGACCGACTACCGCATGGGGCCAACCGAGGTGTTCGATGGCCTCGCCTTCGACGACCTTAATTTCCAGCTGGTATGGAACTTCGACAAGTTCCGCCCGCACGATATCGGCCAGTGCGGTCAGCCCAACGTTATTCTCGATGCCGGCTGCTTCTTCCGCGGCATGAACAGCCTCTGGGAAAATGGTGGCACAGTGGCCAACTTCGCAGGCGGCGAAGCGGCAACGGATTTCGGCCCCGGCCAGATCGGTATCCGCGAAGCGCACATGCCAAGCTGGAGCCTGGCGAATACCCAGGTCGGCCTCAAGATGGAAGGCGTTTATGGTGATCTGGGCTTCTCGCTCAACGCCCTGACCTATCGCTCCCAACTGCCCTCTCTTCGGGGCGGTATTCCCGCACAAAACGGCTTTACCGGTGAAACCGGTATATGGCCAAGCCTGATTGCCTTCGATATCCACTTCCCGAGGGTCAACCTGTTCGGTGGCTCCCTGGATTACTACGCCCAGAGTGTTGATACCGTCCTCAGGCTTGAAGCGGCCTATACCACCGGCGAGGAATTCGCCAATACGCTGGAGGAAGATCTCTACTCCGAGAGCGACGTGGTTCGCTACGTGGTCGGCGCTGACAAGAACATCTTCATTCCCCTCCTGAACGAACACCAGGCATTCCTGTTCTCCGGCCAGGTATTCGGTCAGCACATCCTGGATCACGAGCGCGAGCAGCGTCGGTTTGGTGAAGCCGGTATTCCCGACTGGAAAGAAAACTGGACAGGCACCCTGCTGATCAAAGGCTTCTACATGAATGGCCGCCTCAGCCCGCAGATCATCACCGCACATGATTTCCGAGCCGGGGCAACCGCGATCGCGCCGTCTGTTGAGTGGCTGGTCAGTGACAACTTCCGTGTCACGGCCGGTGCAAACATCAAGGTGGGTACCGGCGCGCGCAAATTCGATGACTGCCGTAGCTGCAACCCCTGGGATCCGTTCACCGCCACCTATCCGGGGCAACCGGCCGGGGAGTCTGCCGGCCTGGGTGGATACGAGCCGCTGGGCCGCTTCCAATCTGGCCCCATTGGAATGGCTCAGGAAGAAGACGAGCTTCAACTGACCATGCGTTACAGCTTCTGATATAGAGGAAACATCATGAAACGAGCATTCCGAAAATCCGTGTTTAATGGCCTGGTGATCGGTCTTACGGCGGGCGCCTTCTCCGCTGGCGCCTTTGCCAGTGACAAGGTCATCAACGAATCGTTCCATCCATACAAGGATCAAATGCCAAGCCACGAAGGGCTTAGCGCCGGCATGACCATCGACGAATCCAACGTGGCACAGTTCAAGGACGTGATCGATCCGGCCTTCTATACCTTCATCGAGAACGGCTGGACATCCATTGCCGTGGGAAAGACCACGTCCTTCGACCTGCACCCTGCCTATGTGGACGCAACCCGCAACGCCCTGGGTGAGGTTTCCCTGGGTGAGCAGGTCGGGGAAATTAACGGCTGGAAAGCCGGTCGCCCGTTCCCGCAGGAGCCGGATGCGGATGACCCCCGCGCCGGCGAAAAACTGGCCTGGAACTACAAGTACGGCTACAACTGGGGCGACAGCGCCGCCATCATGCCGTTCTACTGGAAGTACCGGGACATGGAATCAGCCAAGGTGGAGCGGACCATCAAATTCAACTTCCACTTCCTGAATTACAAGGGCCGAGTGATACAGGAACCCACCCCGGAAATCACGCCCAACCCGTCTGACCTGTTCCGCGCCATCTATGTACAGGTACTCGACCCAGCGGACGTCCGCAATACGCAACTTCTGATTCACCGGGCCGCCGACGACCTCAAACGTGATAACTCCTGGCTCTATTTGGGCTTCCAGCGCCGCGTGCGCCGCCTGGCCACAGGCCAGGTTACCGATGCCTTTCTCGGTTCGGACCTAATGATCGAAGACTTCGAGGGCTACAACGGCCGCATTTCCGACATGGACTGGACCTATAAGGGCACCCGTTACATGCTGATGCCGTTCTACAATCACAACGAGCTGAAGCTGGACGAAGAAACCCACAGCGACAGCGATGGTTACCAGGTTGTGGCTTTCAGTGGCAAGGGTGGCTGTTTCCCGGACATCACCTGGCAGCTCAGAAAGGTGTACGAAGTGGAGGCGAAACCGGTGGATGAAAGCCATCCGCTGTCGAAACGTATCCACTACATGGATGCCCAGACGTTCACCATTCCCCGCACCGTCGCCTATGACCGTAAGGGCAGCCTGTGGAAAACCTTCACCATCGGACAGGCCCATCCAGACCACCACCTGCCCAAGAACGAGGGTACCGGTGTATCCATTGACGACAGCTTCAGCATGATCGACGTGCAGGCCAGCCACTGCACCACCGGCCAGTTCAAGGGCCAGGTCGACCCCGAGCTGTCCCCCCCCAATATGTTCAACGTGCAGCATCTCCGCGCAACCGGCACCTAAGCCTGGTGCTAGCCCTTGGGCCCGCTTTGGCGGGCCCCTTTTTTGGTTTCGGAGGATAAGATTTATGTCCCGATATGAGCCCCTACCCGACGCCCTCCACGAAGACGACCAACTGCTGGTACTCACTGACAGCAAGGGTGCCATTACCTACGCCAGCAACGCCTTTTGCAGAACCTGCGGCTTCTCGGAACAGGAACTGAAAGCCATGTCTTTCAGCAAACTGCGGCACCCCGACATGCCCGGAGGGCCGCTGAACGACCTGTGGGAAACCATTGGCCGCGGAGAATCCTGGATGGGCATGATCCGCAACCGTAAGGCAGATGGGACCAACTGGTGGCTGGATGCCTTCGTTAGCCCGATTACCGACACGGACGGAACACTGTTGGAATACCAGGCCATTTACCGGTTACCCGATGAAGCCACCATTCGGAGAACCGAACAGGTTTACCATGCCCGCAGCCAAGGCCGGCAGCCCCTTGCCCTCAGGATTCCACGGCTGCCCCCTGCTATCCTGCAGTGGCTGGTCGCCAGCCTCTGTTTTGCCCCCGCCACGATAGCTGGGATGTTCGGCATGCCAACGCTGGCGGCCCTCTTGTTCGTCCTTGGCAGCACACTGTCCCTTGGCCTCTTCTACCAACTCAATCGCCCGCTAGCCCAGCTGTTCATGCGTTGTCGTTCTGTTGTCAGCCATCCCATCAAGCAACTGGTCTACACCGGAAACGCCGGCGTCGCGGGCCAGATTGAGCTGGCCATGCGGCTGGTGGAAGTCCGGCTGAAGGTCATGGTGGCACGTATCAGCGACAGCGGCGGACAGATCGAAGACAATGTCCTGCGGGCCAACTCTCTGCTACAAGGCGGTTCCGAGGCCTGCGGTCAGCAGCAATCAGCACTCTCCTCCGTGGCGACCTCCATCGAGGAATTCACCGCTACCATTCGCGAAGTTTCGGAGAATACCCAGCAGGCTGCTGGTCTCAGTGCGCGAAACCGTGGAGGAACTTGATCGGAACAGCCAATCGATTGGCCGGATTCTGGATGTGATCGTCGCGATCGCTGAACAGACCAATTTGCTGGCCCTGAATGCCGCCATTGAGGCCGCCCGGGCCGGCGAAAGTGGGCGCGGTTTTGCGGTGGTTGCCGATGAAGTTCGTTCCCTGGCAAAGCGCACCCAGGAATCCACCAATGAAATCCAGCAAATGATCACTGCCTTGCAGGAAGGCTCCCGCCGGGTGGTCGAATCCATCGCACAGGGAAAACAGCAGTCCGAGAGGAGCGTGGAGCAGGTATCCGCCACCGCAGAGGCAATCCGTAATATTGTGGCGGGCATTGCCGAAAGCGACGGCCTGAACCAGCAGATTGCGGCTGCCAGTGAGCAACAGAGCCAGACCGTTTCACAACTGAACGAGGAAATTCACGACATCCATCAACTGGCCATCAAGACAAGCGAACAGCTTCAGGATACCGTCGAAGCAGGCCAGGCGGTTGGCTACCATGTGGGGCGCCAGCAGCTGTTAGTACGACACCTGGTACCTGGGCGGAGGGGCTAACCGAAATGCTTAGAAATCTGGAATGCGGGCGTCCCTGCCCGGACTTTAAGAATGGTTTTGTGCCCTATCAGAAATGAATCACCGACCGAATACTCTTCCCTTCATGCATCAACTCAAACGCCTCGTTGATGTCCTCAAGAGGCATGTTGTGGGTGATAAACACGTCCAGTGGAATGTCTCCTTTCTCGGCCTTTTCGACATAGCCGGGCAGTTCCGTCCGGCCCTTCACGCCACCAAACGCAGAACCTTTCCAGACCCGGCCGGTAACCAGCTGGAACGGCCGGGTGCTGATTTCCTCACCGGCACCGGCCACGCCGATGATGATGGATTCACCCCAGCCTTTATGACAGCACTCCAGGGCTGAGCGCATCACGTTGACGTTGCCGATACACTCAAAGGAGTAGTCCACACCGCCGTCTGTCATTTCAACGATGACTTCCTGAATCGGCTTGTCGTAGTCCTTGGGGTTCACTACGTCCGTGGCACCCAGCTGTCTGGCGATATCGAACTTGCCGGGGTTGATGTCGATGGCGATGATGCGGCTGGCCTTGGCCATGGTGGCGCCGATGATCGCCGCTAGGCCGATACCACCAAGGCCGAAGATGGCAACCGTTGCGCCCTCTTCCACCTTGGCGGTGTTCAATACCGCGCCAATGCCGGTGGTGACGCCGCAACCCAGCAGGCAGACTTTCTCCAGCGGTGCGTCCTTGGGAATTTTCGCCAGGGAGACTTCCGGCAGCACGGTGTATTCGGAGAAGGTGGAGCAACCCATGTAATGGTAGATAGGCTCACCCTTGTAGGAGAAGCGGGAGGTGCCGTCCGGCATCACGCCCTTGCCCTGGGTTTCGCGTACGGAGCCACACAGGTTGGTCTTGCCGGAGGTGCAGAATTTACACTGGCCGCATTCGGCCGTGTATAGAGGAATCACGTGATCGCCCACTTCGACGGAGGTGACACCTTCTCCAACGGCCTCAACAATGCCACCGCCTTCGTGGCCCAGGATGGCCGGGAAATTCCCCTCGGAATCGGCGCCGGACAGTGTGTAGGCGTCTGTGTGGCAGACGCCGGTGGCAACGATACGCACCAGCACCTCCCCTTTCTGCGGCGGGGCAACGTCCACTTCCACAATTTCCAGCGGTTTGTTGGGGGCAAACGCCACCGCGGCAGGGGATTTAATCACTGGCAGACTCCTTGAACGTGGTTCGGAATAAAATGTCTCGGGTTTTACGGGTTTGACGCTTACTAGACGACCGGTCTA
>OJDD01000168.1_pt1 | contig 20944 bp, 20 predicted proteins | sample 1592591 | NCBI WGS metagenome assembly OJDD01 (sample SAMN05416809, study PRJEB24817) | seawater metagenome | isolation source: Sea water | place: Canada:Atlantic | collected 2013-07 | reverse complement strand
GGTTGACCAACGGGTGGATACGCCAAGTACCAATCTCGACGACCCCGGTATTGGCTTGCGCAACTTAAGCCAGCGTGGGCTGCGCCCACAGGGCCACCGCGTGCTGACGCTGGCCGACCTGCAATCCATCGATGGTGTACTGGATGACCGCCGCCCGCCAGCGAGAGAGCTGGAACTACACCTCACCGGCAATATGGAACGCTATAGCTGGTCTTTCGACGGGCTTGAATTCGGCAAAAGCACTCCAGTCTCCTTACGTCATAACGAACGCGTGAGAATCATTCTACAAAACGACACCATGATGACGCACCCCATGCACTTGCACGGCATGTGGAGCGAACTGGAAACAGATCAGGGCGAATTGCGGGTTCGGCGCCATACAATTCCCGTGCAGCCTGCACAACGCATCAGTTTTTTGACAACACCTCACGATCTGGGCCGCTGGGCCTGGCATTGCCATTTGCTGTTTCATATGGACGCGGGCATGTTCCGCGAGGTGGTGGTGTCATGAAACGGATTTTGACGAAACCCTTAACCAACCTGATTTTAGCTGTCAGCGCATTTCAAGCGTCTACAGCCTTGGCGCAGATGGATCATAGCGCTATGCAAATGGAGGCAAGTGCCACAACGGTAGATGGCCGCGATCCTCACGCCTATTCAGACGGTTACACGCTAACCGAGGGGCCTTATGCACAGCCAGGTCCAAGACAATTAAAACTAGCGGATGAGCACGCTTTCTGGTCCGTTCTGGCGGATCGCCTAGAATATCAGAAAGACAACGACAGCACGGTTTACGATGCACAGGCTTGGTATGGCACCACCTTCAACCGCTTTGTCATTAAAGCCGAAGGCGATATTAGCAACGGCACACTTGAGGAAAGTTCCACCGATCTGTTGTGGGGCCATGCGCTCAACGCGTATTTCGACACCCAACTTGGCATTCGACTCGACAATTATAGAGATGGTAAAGATCGCCGATGGCTGGCAATGGGTGTGCAAGGTCTAGCGCCCTACTGGTTCGAGCTCGATGTTGCTGCCTATGTTGGCGAGGATGGACGAACCGCGTTCACCGCTCAAGCGGAGTATGAGTTGCTGCTGACACAAAAACTTATTCTGCAGCCCCGTGCAGAACTCAACCTATACGGCAAGGATGACCTCGATAACGGGCTGGGCTCGGGGCTCTCTGATTTAGCACTTGGCTTGCGCCTGCGTTATGAATTCAATCGGCAATTTGCGCCGTACATCGGTGTCGAGTGGACCGACACCTATGGCGACACAGCCGATTACCGACGTTCGGCTGGTCGTGATACCTCAGACACCCAATTCGTAGCTGGATTGCGGTTCTGGTTTTAACCAACGATACCTCGGTATCACCATTTATTGAAAGTAACAGGTACATTTCTATGAAAGGCAAACACTTCTCTTCGCTTATTGCGCTTACGACTCTGGCCATCGCTTTTTCTGTACAGGCCCATGACCCCAAAGAGCATATGAAAGATGCTGAAAAACCGGATTGCGCAGCCATGAAAAATATGGACCACAGCAAGATGGATATGAGTGACCCAATGATGCAGGCGATGATGAAGCAATGCATGAGTGAGATGAATCACGACATGTCTACAAGTAACGTTGCACCAGATGAGACTCAAAGCGAACAACAAAAATCTGAACACCAACACTAATCAATACAAGGAATTTTCATGCCGACGCTCACTACCTACATTAAGTGCCTTGTCGTTACCGCTGTTATTGCGCTTGCGGGTGGTGGGCTTTTTCTCTATTCGGGCTTCTATCCAATGGGTGCCGATGTTCCCCACAATCAGCTGACCTATTGGTTACTCGAAACCTTACGTGAGCGATCCGTAGCTAGGGCCGCCAGTGATATTGTAATTCCTCAAGACCTAAACACTTCCGAACGCTTGCTGGCCGGTGGCGCCGATTATAATGACATGTGTTCAGGTTGTCATTTGAAGCCTGGCAAAACAGATAGTGATTTCACTCTGGGACTGTATCCTGCGCCACCTAATCTAACCATGAGCAGTGATGAACATGGACACGAGCATGGCGTTGAAACCGATAATAACGACGCAGCCATTCAGCGACAATTCTGGATTATTAAACATGGCATTAAAGCCTCGGGCATGCCGGCTTGGGCACCGGGACATGACGATGAACGTATCTGGAACATGGTGGCGTTTCTGCAACGCCTGCCCGAGCTGTCGCCTCAGCAATACCAGGTCCTGACCGCACGCGGTGCGGATGACGCAGAACACCATTAAGGTTGGTGTCACTATGTCACATGCCCATCACAGCCACCCAGTCCGTCTGAGCGCCGAGCCCCACAGCACAGAATTGACCGACCCCGTGTGCGGCATGGCGGTCAAGAAGACATCCTTCCACAAGGTCGAGTTTCAGGGCCGGCTCTACTCCTTTTGCAGCGCGCATTGCCGAAGCAAATTCATTGATAACCCACAGCGCTATCTGACAGGGTCCGAACGCGCCGAGGGCGATGCCAACACCGAGTACAGTTGTCCTATGCATCCGGAAGTGAGGCAACTGGGCCCGGGCACCTGCCCGAAATGCGGCATGGCGCTGGAACCGGTGATGCCCAGTAGCGAGGCCAGGGACAACCCGGAACTCGCGGATTTCAGGCGTCGTTTCTGGTACACCTTACCACTGACTATCATGGTGACTCTGATCGCTATGTCGGGTGGGGCATTTGACAGTCTGCTGGGGACGGCACGCCCCTGGATGGAGCTGGCGCTGGCCACTCCGGTGGTGCTCTGGTCCGGCTGGCCTTTCTTTGTCCGCTGGTTCCAGTCCCTGAAGCGGCGTTCGCCCAATATGTGGACCCTGATCGGTACCGGTACCGGCGCCGCTTATCTGTACAGTGTCATCGCGACGCTTGCCCCCGGCATTTTCCCGGCTTCGTTCCGTCTCGATGGCCAAGTGGCGGTGTATTTCGAGGCGGCGGCCGTGATCATCTCGCTGACCTTGCTCGGACAGGTGCTGGAGCTGAAGGCCCGCTCGGAGACCGGTGCCGCCATTCGCGCCCTGTTGGGTCTGGCGCCCAAGACCGCGCGGCGTATCCGCGACGATGGCACCGAGGAGGATATTCCGCTGAGCCATGTGCATCCCGGTGATCGCTTGCGCGTCCGGCCCGGCGAGAAGGTGCCGGTGGATGGTCAGGTGCTGGAAGGCGAAAGTGCCATTGATGAATCCATGCTCACCGGCGAACCCATGCCGGTGAGCAAACGGCCCGGTGACGCGCTGATCGGCGCCTCGCTCAATACCAGCGGCGCACTGATCATGCGGGCCGAAAAGGTTGGCTCGGCCACCGTGCTCGCCCAGATCGTGCAATTAGTCGCCAATGCCCAGCGTTCCCGTGCCCCCATGCAACGCATGGCGGACGTGGTCGCGGGGTATTTCGTGCTGGTGGTGATGGTGATCGCGCTCGCCACGCTGGTGCTTTGGGGGCTGTTCGGACCCGAGCCGAGCTGGGCGTTCGGGTTGATCAACGCGGTAGCGGTGTTGATCATCGCCTGTCCTTGCGCGCTGGGCCTGGCGACGCCCATGTCGGTCATGGTGGCCACTGGCAACGCCGCTATTCGGGGTGTGCTGTTCAAAGACGCGGCTGCCATCGAACATTTGCGCCAGGTGGATACCCTGATCGTCGACAAAACCGGCACGCTGACCGAGGGGCGTCCCGCTTTCCATGCGGTGATCTCGGCGGGCAGACTCGCACCCAATGAGGTTTTACGCTTGGCGGCCAGCCTGGACCAGGGCAGTGAGCACCCGTTGGCGCAGGCGATTGTGGCCGAGGCGCACAAGCGGGGACTGAATTTGAGTCCTGCGGTTGATTTTGAGTCGGCTTCCGGGATTGGCGTGCGTGGCAAGGTGGAAAACCACCCTGTCGCCCTGGGCAATACCGCCTTGATGGAGGAACAGCAGGTCGAGTGGCGCGCCGTGGCCGATGAGGCGGAAATACTGCGCAGCAGAGGCGCCAGCGTGATCTATCTGGCCGTTGACGGCCTGCTGGCTGGCTTGCTCGCGGTCGCCGACCCCATCAAAGCCTCCACGCCACAAGCCATCAGCGAACTCAGGGCCAGCGGCTTGCGCCTGGTGATGGCCACGGGCGATGGCTTGACCACGGCGAAATCTGTCGCGCGCGAACTGGGCATCGACGAGGTATACGGTGAGGTACGCCCCAAGGATAAGGATGACCTTGTGGCTCGCCTGCAAGCCAAGGGTCACAAGGTGGCCATGGCTGGCGACGGCATCAATGACGCTCCGGCCCTGGCCCGCGCCGATGTCGGGATCGCCATGGGCACGGGCACCGATGTTGCCATGAGTACGGCGCAGTTAACCCTGGTGAAAGGCGACCTGCGTGGCATCGCCATTGCCCGGCAAATCTCGGTCGATACGGTAGGCAACATGCGCCAGAACCTGTTGTTCGCTTTCCTCTACAACGCCATGGGCGTGCCCATCGCCGCCGGCGTTTTGTATCCACTGACGGGGTGGCTGCTGTCACCGCTGATCGCCGCGCTGGCCATGAGCCTGAGTTCGGTGTCGGTGGTAGGCAACGCGCTGCGGCTGCGTCTCACCAGGACTACAGGAGGTGAAGCATGAACAAGCCTTCTGGCTCAGCACCAGGGGCTTGGCGGCACTCGGGCTGATCGCGGCGGCGAGTTATTTCCTGCTGGTCGAACATCGTGAGCACCTGTTGGCGTTTTTGCCCTATGCAATCCTGCTTGCCTGTCCTTTCATGCACCTATTCATGCATCACGGCCATGGTCATCACGGCGTGCAGTCGCAGGAAAAGGAAAGATACAAGGCGCTTCGCCTGCACGACTGAAGTCTGCTCGTTACCTTGCCATCCATTACTTAATGTTCTATTCAATTGTCTTCGGAGGCAACTATGTATCGAGTTAAATTAACGGGCTTGGTGTTGGGGCTGTTGACGCTGCCCTTGATCGCGGCCTGTAATGATGGGCCTAAAAACCCAAAAACATCTGACCCATCCGCTGGTGCAGTTGAAACGCTTACCGTCTACAAAAGCCCTACCTGTGGCTGCTGTAAAAAATGGATAGGTCACCTTGAAGCCGAGGGCTTTGAGGCCAGTGTCGAACACCCGGCTAATCTGGACGCCATCAAGGATCGCTATCGAATCGCAAACAACCTGCGTTCCTGCCACACAGCGGTGTCGTCACAAGGCTATGCCTTTGAGGGGCATATCCCGGCCCGCTATATTCATCAGTTTCTGGCTAATCCGCCAGCCGACGGGATTGGGCTGACAGTGCCCGCCATGCCCGTTGGCAGTCCGGGTATGGAGGTGGGTGACAAGTTCATGCCATACCGGGTTCTGCTGATGAAAAAAGACGGCAGCACTGAAGTGTTTGCCAGTGTCGAGAGCGCGGCTCAACAGGTTCAGCCACTCCAACAACCGGAAGCGCAGCCATGAAAATATTCGTCACCATGCTTTTTATCCTGCCGCTCGGTATAGGCAGTGTCATAGCCTTTGCGCAATCCCTTCCCGAGACCCTGACGCTGGACGAGGCGATAACCCTCGCCATAGATACCGATCCCTGGCTCACCGGTAGCCAGTACACTCAGCAGGCCCTTACCGACGAAGCGACTGCCGCGGCGACCTTGCCGGATCCCCGCATGAGCCTGATGGCTGGCAATTTTCCCGTGGACACTTTCGACCTCAACCAGGAAGCCATGACCCAGTTGTCGGTGGGGATCAGTCAGATGTTTCCCCGGGGTGACAGTCTGTCGCTCGCCCAGCAGCAGAAGCAGCAGCTAGCCGAGCAGCATCCCTTACTAAGGCTGGATCGTCGGGCCAAGGTAGGCGCTACGGTCAGCCAGTTGTGGCTGGAGGTCTTCAAGGCGCAGGAGAGTATCCGGCTGATCGAACAGGATCGCGCACTGTTTGAGCAACTGGTGGATGTCGCCGAGGCCAGTTATTCTTCGGCATTGGGCCGGGCGCGCCAGCAGGACGTGATCCGCGCACAACTAGAGCTGACACGACTGTCCGATCGCCTGACGGTGCTCAGGCAGCAACAGCAAGCCGCACAGAAGCTCCTGTCCGAATGGATCGGCGCGCCTGCCACTGTCCCTCTGGCTCCGGTACTACCGACACAGTCTCTTTCCAGGCCGTTGTCGGCACCGACCATTGAGTACGCCAACGAGCATACGCGCTACGAATGGATCCGTCATCATCCCGCGTTGCGGGCGCTGGATCAGCGTATCGATGCCACGCAAACCGGTGTTGATCTGGCCAAGCAGAAATACAAGCCCGAATGGGGCCTGACCGCCCAATACGGCTATCGCGACAACGATCCCATGGGGCGCGACCGGGCGGATCTGCTCTCCATAGGCGTGAACTTCGACCTGCCCATTTTCACCGGTAACCGGCAGGACAAGGAAGTCAGCGCCGCCGTCAATCGAACCGAGGCCATCAAAACCGAAAAGCACTTGCTTGGTCGTCGGCTGATGGCGGAACTGGAAACCGCGAGCGTGCAACTGGCGCGTCTCGATGAACGCCAGGCGTTATACGCCGATCAGCTGCTGCCGCAAATGGCCGAGCAGGCAGAGGCTTCACTTTCGGCCTACAACAACGACGACGGCGACTTCGCCGAAGCCGTGCGTGCCCGCATTGCCGAATTGAATACCAAGATCGACGCGCTCGCCATTGCCGTGGATCGGCAGAAGACCATCGCCCAAATCAATTACCTGCTCGCCGAGGCGTCGTTCGACGATGCACGGCCGGCGAAACCGTTTTAAAGGAGTTCAACATGAATACATTCACCAAAACCTTGCTGGGCACGGCCGTCGGCGCGCTGCTCGGCGCATCCGGCGTCTGGCTACTCGGCAACCCCGATGAGGGGGATATGACAGCAACCGGCGGTGAACGCAAGCCACTTTACTGGGTGGCGCCCATGGATCCCAACTACAAGCGCGACAAGCCTGGCAAATCGCCCATGGGCATGGATCTGATCCCTGTGTACGAGAAATCCGCCGGAGAGGATGAAGCCGGCACCGTCAAGATATCGCCCGAGGTCGTCAACAATCTCGGCGTGCGCACCGCCACGGTTGGGTCCGGGTCTCTGAATCTGGATGTCAAAACCGTCGGTTACGTGCAATACGATGAGAACCGGCTGGTGCATATCAGCCCGCGCGTGGAAGGCTGGATCGAGAAGCTCCATGTCAAGGCCGCCGGGGATCCGGTCAGACAGGGCGACCCCCTGTACGCCCTCTATTCACCCACCCTGGTCAACGCCCAGGAGGAATTGTTGTTGGCGTTGAAACGCGACAATCCGGTGTTGATCGGCGCTGCCGTGGAACGGTTATTGGCATTGCAGGTGCCGCGGGCAGATATCGACCGGCTGCGTAAAACCCGCAAGGTCAGCCAGACCATCACCGTTGCCGCGCCGCAGTCCGGGGTACTGGACAATCTCGCGGTGCGTGAGGGCATGTTCGTCAAGCCTGGCTTGAGTCTGATGAGCATCGGCCAACTGGAGCATATCTGGGTGATCGGTGAGGTGTTCGAACGACAGGCAAGCCTGGTCAAGACCGGCGACCAGGTGCGGATGCGGCTCGATTACCTGCCCGGTCGGGATTGGTTGGGCCAGGTGGACTATGTCTATCCGTCTTTGAATGCCAAGACACGTACCGCGCAAATCCGGGTGCATTTCGACAACCCGGACGACTTCCTCAAGCCGGGCATGTTCGCGCAGATGGTCATTGAGACCCAGGCGGGGGCTGAAGCACTGTTAATCCCGCGAGAAGCGCTGATCCGTACCGGCAGCCAGGCGCGCGTGGTGTTGGCGCTGGGTGATGGCAAATTCAAATCGGTGGCCGTTGAGGTCGGGCGTGTGGGCGAACGGCAGGTGGAAATTCAGTCGGGACTCAAAGAAGGGGAACGCATTGTGACCTCTGCTCAGTTCCTGATCGACTCGGAATCCAGCAAGACGTCGGACTTCAAGCGCATGGCCAAGCGCGATCAGCAAGGCGAATCAATGGATGTAAAGGCAGACGCTGATTCCCGCTCAGTCTGGGTGGCCGCACGTATCGACAGCCTGATGCCGGATCACCGCATGGTGACCCTGGAGCACGAGGCCATCCCGGACTGGCAATGGCCCACCATGACCATGGATTTCACCGTCGCTGAGGCTGTGGACATGGATGCGCTCAAACAGGGAATGCGCCTGCATGTGCAGATCACCAATAACAACAGTGGTGGATACCAGATTACCCAAGTGCATATTCCCAATGAGCAAGGCAATGATGCCATGCCTGCAGGAATGGATCACGGTCAGCACGAGGGTATGGATCACGGTGATATGTCGATGCCGGAGCACAGCGAACACCAGGGCATGAACCACGGCGGTCACGATCAAAAGGAGCACAATCATGATTGAATCGATAATCCGTTGGTCCATCGGTAACCGTTTCTTCGTGCTGCTGGCTACTTTGATGCTGGTGGGGATGGGTCTCTATTCGCTGAAAAACACCCCGGTGGACGCCATTCCCGATCTGTCCGATGTACAGGTCATTATTAAGACCAGTTTTCCTGGGCAGGCACCGCAGGTGGTGGAGGACCAGGTCACGTATCCACTGACTACTGCCATGTTGTCGGTACCCGGTGCGGTTACCGTGCGCGGTTATTCCTTTTTTGGCGATTCCTTTGTGTATGTCATTTTCGACGAGGATACCGATGCCTACTGGGCACGTTCCCGGGTGCTGGAGTACCTGTCTCAGGTCGCGCCCACATTACCGCCCAGCGCCCGGCCGCAACTGGGACCGGACGCCACCGGTGTCGGCTGGGTCTACCTCTATGCCTTGGTGGATCGCAGCGGTCAGCATGACATCAGTCAGCTGCGCAGCCTGCAGGACTGGTTCCTGAAATACGAGCTGCAAACCGTGCCGGGTGTTTCCGAAGTCTCGGCGCTCGGTGGCATGGTCAAGCAGTATCAAGTGAAGGTAAACCCGGAGAAACTGCGCGCCTTCGGTATTCCCCTGTCTCTTATCCAGATGGCTATCCAGCGCGGCAACCAGGAAGTGGGCGCCTCGGTGGTGGAAATGGCCGAAGCCGAGTACATGGTGCGCGCCAGCGGCTACATCCAGGGTATCGATGATCTGGCCAACATTCCGTTAGGGTTGGATGTTAACGGTACGCCGCTGTTGCTCAAGGATGTGGCGGATATCGAGTTGGGGCCGCAAATGCGCCGTGGCATCGCCGAGTTGAACGGCGAAGGTGAAGTGGTGGGCGGTATTGTGGTGATGCGTTTCGGTGAGAACGCCCAGAAAACCATTGATGGGGTCAAGGCCAAGCTGGAAAAACTCAAGGCGGGTTTGCCCGATGGCGTGGAGATCGTAACCGTTTATGATCGTTCAGGGCTGATATCTCGCGCCATTGACAGTTTGTGGAAAAGTCTGGCCGAAGAACTCGCCATTGTGGCGTTGATCTGTGTCATTTTCCTGTTTCATGTCAGGTCCTCACTGGTGGCGGTCTTCAGTCTGCCGCTAGGTATACTCACGGCTTTTACCGTGATGTATTGGCAAGGTCTCAATGCCAATATCATGTCATTAGGCGGTATAGCGATTGCGATAGGCGCCATGATTGATGGCGCGATTGTCATGATCGAAAACATGCATAAGCATATGGAACGTACGCCCTTGACGCCAGAGAACCGTTGGAAAATCGTGGCGGCGTCAGCCAGTGAAGTCGGTCCGGCGCTGTTTTTCAGTTTGCTTATTATCACTGTGAGCTTTGTACCAGTATTCACCCTGGAAGCCCAGGAGGGCCGGATGTTCAGGCCGTTGGCCTTTACCAAAACCTATGCCATGGCAGCCAGTGCGGCGCTTGCTATCACGGTGGTGCCGGTTTTGATGGGATATTTCATCAGAGGCAAGGTGGTAGCGGAAAACAAGAATCCCGTTAATCGATTACTGATTGCCGGGTACATGCCCCTGCTGAAAACCGTATTGCGTTTTCCGAAAATTACACTTGCCATTGCGGTTGTGATTTTCCTCGTTGGGATCTGGCCGGTTAACAAGATTGGTAGTGAATTCATCCCCGATCTGGATGAAGGTGATCTGATGTATATGCCGACCACTTATCCGGGGATCTCGATAGGCAAAGCCAGGGAATTGTTGCAGCAGACCGACAAGCTGATCGCGACAGTGCCTGAGGTAAAAACCGTGTTTGGCAAAATCGGCCGTGCCGAGACAGCCACGGATCCCGCTCCGCTGACCATGATCGAGACCTTTATTCAGCTCAAGCCCAAAGAGGAATGGCGCGAGGGCATGACCACGGAGAAGCTCAAGAAGGAGCTGGATGCGCTAGTGAAATTCCCCGGTCTAACCAACGCTTGGGTGATGCCGATCAAGACTCGCATCGACATGCTGGCCACCGGTATCAAGACGCCGGTAGGCATCAAGGTGGCGGGCGAGGATCTGCGAGAAATTCAGAAGATTGGGCAGCGACTAGAGCAGATCCTCAAGGATGTACCCGGCACAGCCTCGGTGTATTCCGAAAGGGTGGCCGGTGGGCGTTACATCAAGGTGGATATTCAGCGTGCACAGGCGGCGCGCTATGGCCTCAATATTGCTGATGTGCAGCAGGTAATAGCCACGGCCATTGGGGGAATGAATGTGGCGCAGACCATTGAGGGGCTGGAGCGTTATCCGATCAATCTGCGCTACCCGCAGGACTATCGAGACTCGCCAGAACAGCTGGCGCTGCTGCCCATCGTTACGCCCAGCGGCCAACGCATTGCGCTCGCCGATGTGGCCAATGTCTATGTGGAGGACGGCCCGCCAGCGATCAAGAGCGAGAACGCCAGGCTGAATGGCTGGACCTTTGTAGATATCGATGGGGTGGACGTGGGCAGCTATGTACAAGCGGCCATGGCAACGGTCGAGCAGCAGTTGGATTTACCGGCCGGTTACTCGGTGGCCTGGTCCGGTCAGTACGAATACATGCTGCGCGCCAAAGAGAAACTGACCTATGTGGTTCCTTTGACGCTTGCCATCATTATCATTCTGTTATACATGAATTTTCGTAACTTCACTGAAATAGCCATTATTCTGGGAACATTACCACTGGCGGTAATTGGTTCAATCTGGCTGATGTACCTGCTTGGCTATAATTTTTCTGTCGCGGTTGCGGTTGGTTTTATTGCACTGGCGGGGGTTACGGTGGAAATAGGTATCATCATGTTAACTTATCTTAACCAAGCATATCACCAATTGATAGATACCTGTCGTGAGCGTGGAGTGCAACCATTAAAAGAAGATTTGCTCGAAGCCGTGACACAGGGCGCGGGACTTCGTGTAAGACCCGTAATGATGACTACGGTCTCCACTATCGCTGGATTGTTGCCCATTATGTTCAGTTCCGGAACAGGTGCGGAAGTTGTTAGCCGGATTGCGGCGCCTATGGTGGGCGGAATGGTGAGTGCTGTGATTTTAACGTTGTTGGTATTACCCGTCGTGTATTACCTATGGCGCACCCGCTCGCTGAAAGCATAATATTGCCAAACTAAATGGGGCAGACTTGTCTGCCCCTGCCGGAGCTCTGTGGTATAAACCAATAAAGCACCAAATGCACAAATAGGTTAGCACCTGTATCGCATGCCATGGCGGCGACGGCAAGGGTGCCTTTCCTGGCACTCCGGACTTCACCAAGTCGAAAGGCCCATTGAGCAAAAATGATGCAGAGTTGCTGAGCAACATGATCAATGGATTTCAGAGTCCAGGCTCGCCCATGGCCATGCCACCGCGGGGCGGCAATGTCAGTCTGACCGACGCCGACCTGAAAGCCGTACTTGGTTATATGCGAACCACCTTCGAGAAATAGGGCTTTATCTGTGGGCAGAGTGCTCGGTGTCAGCCGGGCACTCTGCCCCACGTTATATTCTCCAGCCCTTTCCCTTGCTCGCCGCTCCATATTCTTCAGACATTACCAACAAGTGCCTCCAATTTTTCCATCAGAACCAGCGCGGCATTGTTGTTGAACTGCTGTCCTTCCTCAATGTATTCCCAAACCGTCGCATCGCTTTTCCAGCCTCCTTGCTTTTTAATCAGTTCAAAATCGACTCGCTCTCTTGCAGCCGATGTGGAAAGACCACGCCGGAAGCTATGGCTGCTCAAGTCCGATACGAAATCGAACTGACAGGCATTACCCAGCGTCTTGAGTAATTCATTAATGGCACCGGAATTCAACGCTTTGGGTTGAACCTTATCCCAGCGGTTAATGGGGCGAAAAATCGGACCTTCATTGATTTCAACCGATTCTATCCAGTTCCTCATGGCCGTAGCAGGACAGCAGCCTGGTGCCCCGAAGGGCAAGGCCCGTACCAAACCTGTTGCTTGCTGATCGGTCTTGGATCGTGGCAACTTAATGAGAAGCCCTTCAGGCTCCCACACGAGATCACCGATTTGAATGGCCACCAATTCGCTACGACGAAAGGCGCCAAAAAAGCCGGTCAACACCAGCGCGATATCCCGCTGCTTCTTTTTGGTGTCAGGCAGTTGCCGCAAGTGAGTCACCATCTGGGCAATGTGCTCCAAACGTAATGCCTTGGCTTTGCGTTTGGGTTGGCCTTGGGTACGACGAACGCCTTCCATGGTTTTGCGGACCAGTGGATCACTTACCGGATCGATGAGCCCTTGGTAATGGTGCCATTGGCTAATGGCGGTCAGGTGCAGATCCAGGGTTCGGGGATTGAGTGATTTGGCTCTGGCCAGCAGATAGTGCACGACAGTATCCCGGTCCGAGGGCAGGCGACCACCCCATTTCTCAAATTGCCGAATGGCCGAACGGTAGGCTTTACGTGTGTTGTCGGACGTCGCTGCCTGGAGGTAGTGCCGCAATGATTCGGACTCCTAGCGTTCAACCAGAGTCGCATCCTTATTACGTAACGACAAGTTGCTAGCCTGTATTGGCGGTTTGTTGTTCATGAATAGGATTTCCTTCGATGTCGCTCAAAAGGCGGCTATGTACCGGCGTTACAACTGGAAAAGTTTCAAGTAACGGTTCTAACCTGTGATAATGGTCATTATCGTTGGTTAGAATTTGAAATTCAATCGTATTTGAAAAACATCAATATAATGTTATTTTACGTGTTACATAATACGTTATTAAATAATCTGAGAGGAATCCACATGGCCCGTGCCGGTGTCACTTACCACGACGTTGCCAAAGCCGCTGAAGCGATCAAAAGTCAGCGCCAAGAACCTACTGTAGACCGGGTGCGTGAACACCTCGGAACCGGCAGCAAAAGCACCATCGCACCACTGCTCAAACGTTGGCGATCAGATAACGGAGAGGCGGCCGATATCGGCGGGCTACCGAACGACTTAATCGAAGTGGTAAAGTCGCTGTATGAGCGGGTACAACAAATGGCCGACCATCGTATCGAGCAGGCCCGTCAGGAATTTGAAGGTTTCAATAACGAGCTTCGTAAAGAGTTGACCGATTCCAAAAACACAATCGCGCAGCTTACTGCTCGACAACAAGATCTTGAAAGCCAGATTGAGCGGCAAAACAAAGAAAAAGGTGAGGAAAAAAAGTTTCTGGAAGGTGCGCGTATCAGCCTGGTTAAAGCCGAGTCCCAACGAGACGAAGCGATTGCGAGGACTACTGAACTGAAGGGAAGCGTTGCTGAACTCAAGCAGGAAAACAAGGATATTCGAGAGCACTTTGAACACTATCAGCAGCGCACAGCGGAAGACCGTCAGCAGGAGCGCGAACAGTTTCGCACTGTTATTCAGGGATTAAAAGATCAGATTCGTGATCTGCAACACCGGCTCACCCAAGCCGAGTCCAAAGCGTCTGAGTTATTTGATGCTAATGCACAGTTACAAAGCAACGCCGGTAAACTTGAACAAGCCAATGCAACGCTAAACAGGGAGCTAAACGGAAAGATAGAAGATATCCAGGGTCTGAAGCGCGAGCTTGAAGACGCCGTGACGAAGTATCGGGATTCCCAGCATAAAAATGAACAAATGGCGGAAAACATGGCAGTGATCACCACCCAAAAAGCAGATGTGAGCAAGGAATTGGCTGTGTCAGCTCAAGTATTGGAGACCACCAAAGCCGAACTAAAAGCCTGCCAGGACAAGATTGCATTTCTGACTGACGAGAACAAGGTAATACTTCAGGAAAAGGCGATGATCCAGGGGCAGTTTAAGCAACTCCAGGGCTCGCTATGATCGTGTTAGAGCCAAACTTGTCAAATTTGTCGGTTCTTCCACAGAACCCCTATATAAATGCGAATAGTCGTTACAAGCTAACAAGCGAGACGCAACAGCGGTAGAAAAAGTGGACTTGGAAGGTCTTGTGGATAAGGCAGTTGGCCGCACGCTTCTTTTAAAAGGGCTAGAAGCAGATGTGGTGGTGATCTTATACCCCGCGCAAATCTTCCCCTAAAGCTTTCTTGCTTTGATTGACCCAAGCTACAGCAGCCCTATCAAATACGTCAGTAGGGACAGAAATTGAGGTTTCTTGATCTACTGCAAGAAACACACGCTCTGGTCTTTCGTCCATTACAGGGCCTTTACGACTGTCCACTCCCCCTTTAGTGAGACAGCCCTAAACTAGAGTTTTCCACTTTCTGGCGATACACCGCTGGCGGTATGTCACCCAGGCTTTCATGCGGCCGCTCGTCGTTGTAATCCAGCATCCATAGCCACGCCATTTCCCGAACCTGCCCCAGACTCTCGAACAGATAGGCGTCAAGGAACTCATAGCGGAATGAGCCGTTAAATCGCTCGACGAAGCCATTCTGTTGCGGTTTGCCAGGCTGGATGTAGGCGACCTCGATGCCTTTCTCTTCACACCAATCATAGAACTCCGCTGCGATCAGCTCTGGCCCGTTATCCACCCTGATCTGATTTGGCAGCTCACGCTCTTGCTCAAGGCGCTCCAGCGTCCGCACTACACGTCCTGCCGGGAGGCTGGTGTCCACTTCGATAGCGAGACACTCGCGAGTGCCTTCATCAATGATGTTCAGCGTACGGAAGCGCTTGCCGCAATAAAGCGTGTCGTGCATAAAATCCAACGCCCACTGCTTGTTCGGATACATGCTGACCTCCAACGGTTTGGCGATACGCTTGGGCAATACTCGCTTCGTGCGCCTGCGCAAGTTCAGGCCCATCTGGCAATATACGCGGTAGACACGCTTGTGATTGAAAGGCAAACCCTTATTCCTAATGCGCTTGTAGCACTTCCAGAAGCCAGCCCTCGGTGACTTCTTGAGCTGCTCGTTCAGCGCATCAATGACAGCAGCATCCGCTACACGCCAGTCCCGGGGCCTGCGGTAGTAGCTCGCCCGCCCCAGACCTACCAACTTACAAGCGTGAGTGATCGATAATCCAAATTCGACCAGAGTCGTTGCCGACTCGCGTCTCTCTGCTGTCACCAACCCTTTTTTGCGAATAGATCCTTCAGGGCAGCGTTTTCAAGGCTCAGATCAGCAAACATCTGCTTGAGTTTGGCATTCTCGTCCTGGAGCTCCTTGAGCTTCTTCACATCCGATGCCTCCATGCCACCGTACTTGCTCTTCCAGTTGTAGTAGGTGGCATTGCTTATGCCGTGCTTACGGCAGATCTCTTCGACCTTCATGCCCGCATCAACCTCTTTGAGGATCGATACGATCTGGGTTTCAGTAAAGCGTGATTTCTTCATTATCGTCTCCTGAGATGTGATATTCCCAGAAAACTCTAATCAGGTCTGTCTCAGTTTAGGGGGTGTGGACACGACCACATGCACTAGATCTTTCCAAGCTGCGTTCTAATAATTACCATATTTAACATGTATGCACACCAGAAGGTGTCTTTTATTAGTATAATCAGTCGGATAGCGTGGATTCTGTGTCAACTATGTGCCTCGCTTCGCCCCTCCAGGCAAGAAATCACAAAATCTCTTTACCGACCGGGTCATCGCTAAGCCACTCGCGGTCTTCGTCGGTGAGTGCCGTATTCTCCGGCGTGCAAGTTGCCAGCATTTCATCCAGCGTCAGCTTTGGCTTTGGCCGGATGATCAGCTGTCCGTCAGCTAGCTCTACGTCCACGACGCTCCCTACATCAAGACCTAAATGTTGCAGAATGGCTTTGGGCACCACAAACCCAGCGCTATTCCCAATTCTCTGTATCTTCAATTCCATAAAAGTCTCGATAACGGCTTATCAATAACTGAATTTTAACAAATCACGAGATTTTTATCGCCCTGTAACCGGCTCAAAAAAATGGAAGCTGTAATGGTATGACAGGCAACAGTTAACAACTGTGCCCGAGCCAGCATGCTCGGCATATCTCTTCAGGGAAGGGGCTTAATAGCCGACCTGCTCGCCAGCTGAAGCTGGAAATCAACCACCTAGAAGAGGGCTGTTACTACAAACGACTAGGCGCATTGACCCACGGGTAATGGCAACATAAAGGTTCTCATTTGTTAGGTCATCCCCATTGAGAATGACTGCCACTTCTGCTTCCAAGCCTTTTAAAAGCAGAGTGCTGCCAACCCCTCTTGATGGTATGCGCCTCCCATTAGCGCGGAAATTCTCCCTGACTCGGATAGCAGCATCCAATAGAGACAAATCTTTCTGGTGGGCAGATCGAAGTGCCTCGATAGCACTAAATAAGAGTGCGGGACGAAAAACACGAGTGCCAGTCATTGAGTAGCAGGCCTCCAAATACTTGGCCGCAGCAAGGTATGAAGGGGTGAGTTGAAATTCTAGAGCTGCATGTTCAGCAGGTGAGGGCGGTTTTATAGCTCTCCCATTATTGATAGTGGTCAACCTCTTGAGAAGTTCGGCAGTAGAAACACCTGTAATTACACTGTGGGCAAACAATGCAAGCGCAGAAATTGCGTCTTCTGATTCCAGATTAAAATTATTAGCAAACTGAATCAGTTGGCTCAACGCCACAGCTTCAATAACAACCGCCCCAGGCGTTTGTTTTGCACAAGCGTGATGGCCGCTTACGTTTATCGCGTCGCCAATTACAAGAACCCTCGCACCTGGTTTAGGTAGTGGAGTTCTGGCCGCCTGCCTCTTGACCTCTTCATCATTTCCTTTTCCCAGCGGGAGCCAAACCACACTAGAAGATGGGGCTTTTCGCAAATCTATTGGACGTCCTTCACTCAATTCAGTTCGGGCATGAAGCAACCATTGGCCTAAATCTTCAGCCCCGGCATTTCTCCAGCGCCAAGGGGTAGTCAAATGACCAGAAGCGGGGAAAGACTTTCTAACATCTTCATTCCAGTCAACAAGGGAATTGCCTGCAAAGTTAAAAATTGCTTGCATCGGATCTCCGACCACGCAGACCCGTAATTCCATGGCCAGAGCACATACGATTTGATGTTGAATGGTATTACAATCTTGGTATTCATCAACAATCACTCTCTCGTAAGAGGACTGAAGCAATGTCGATAAATGGCGATTTTGCAATAAGTCACAGGCAAACTTTCGTATGGCAGGATAATCACGGCGTGGGTTTAGCACGTCGGTGATCGTCTTGTCATGTCCGGATATGGCTGGGAACATTTTTATTAATTTCAGCGACCAGCCGTCAATTGTTGCTAAGCGATAGCGATTTCCAGCAATTCCAGCATGAGACAAGCGAGCCCGAAGAGCAGCCACACCTGCATTCGTATGAGTTAAAATTAAAATTGGTTTAAGACCGGAGTAAGCATTGACAGCTTTTGTTATTAACTCTGTTTTTCCGCAGCCAGCCGGAGCCGTCACAGACCCTCTATCGATGTTTAGCAAATTGATTTCAGTCACAGCCTGCTTCCACCCATTGAGACAGCCTATTAATTGAGCCCAGGAATCCTGGAGCTGATTGATTTAGAGCAGGGGTAATTATAGCTCTGGTAGCTTCTTCCATAGTTCCAATGGTCTTAAACCATCCCCGCTTCTGGCTAGAGGCTCGCCCCAGATAATCTCTCGTGATTTGTGAAAAAGCTCCGGTCGCTTGGTACTCATCGATAATGTTTTGGGACTGGATGGAACCATGAGACACAGTTCTTAGATGCTCATCAACCAGCTCTTCGTGAATCTGTATCGCGAAGTGGAGTAGGTCGATACATGTCGAGGCCGGCAGGCTATTAAATAATTCTTGCTCTAGGAAAAAGGGTGGCTGCCAGTGTATGACCATTCCTCCTTGCTGATTAAAGGATGCCTCTAGTGCAGTGTCTGGTTGAATGTCTGCATCTCGAACCACCATGACTCGATAACCAAGCTTTTGGAATGCTATTGCTCTCTCGTAGGCTTTATCCGGGTGGCCTCCACCGGCGTTAACTAGAGATGCCCCTAAGGCTGTAAGCGAAAGCTCCCCTTTATCCGCTCTATATAAGTCAAGCCCTCTTAAAAATCCTACTTCAGTTGCTCCTTCGCACACGATTACACTTTTTGCCAAAAAGGCTTCTGGGAATAGCCGAATCGTGCCTTGTAGGCTATCTGATTCACCAATGGGTTCGATAAAATGTGTTTCCCCTTGCGGACGAATCACAACAGTCTGCAACCCAGATAGCTCTCTTAACGCAATTGGAGAATGGGTGGTGGCAAAAACTTGGCGTTGAGAATCAGTATCTTTTGAACCAAGAGACCTAAGTAAACTCACAATCCGGTGTGGCTCCAGTCCGTACTCAAGCTCATCGGCCAATACGATAGTCGAGCCTTGGATTGTGCGGCGCTGTAATCCTGAGATCAGCAGTCGACTTGAGCCCACGCCCATTCTTTTCAGCGGTATACCATCTTCATTGTGAAGACTAATGGTTCCAGACCCGAATGAAATAGAATGTGAGTCGAGTAGGGCTTGAGCATTTTTCCCGATATTTACACCAAGCTCATTTGCAGTGGCAGTAACGATGTTTAAGGCATCTTCTAGTTTCAGATTTGCTTGTGCCCCAAATGCCTGCCTGGCATCTCGTCCTGCCTGGATGAGCGCAGCCGAAGCATCCGCTCGTTCTTCTGTTAACTTATTAAGTATAGATCCTCTTTGCCAGCTCAAATTATAATCAGAGGAGGTTCCTATGCGAGTGGGTGCCAGCATTACTTTTTCTTTCCATGAAAGGTTGCGAACTATCCCTTCAGCTTTTGAGCGCTCCGAATGAATTGTCCATAATGGCTCAAGATCATTTTCAACAACAAGAGATACCTGCAATACGGGTTCTAAATTTACAGCCGGCTCATCGTAGAGGCCGCCTTTATCAATATCGTAACCTTTAATAAATATTCCATAGGTATCAATTGACAATAGCTCGTCAGGTAATTCTCCTAGGATTAGATGAATGGATATTGGATTAGAGGTGTCCATTCCATGGAAATCAGTATCGAAGAAGTGGGCATTTCTGCGAGCACCAAGGCATAGATCGATAGCGTCTAAAACAGTGGATTTAGAGCTATCTCCAGGCCCTATAAGGCAATTCATACCGGGACTTGGCTTCCAGCTTAAATGCTTAATTCCTCTGAAGTTTTCTATTACAATCCAGCGTATACAAGCCACTTTCCCTTCCCCTTTTAAATCCCTATGTCAAAGTTTAAAGCTATGCACCTCTAGATTTGATCCAGTTCTGTCTGAAATGCTCTGATTTTCCTCGCTCTTTTTCAAGAGTTTGCTTAAGGCGTGCATTCTCATGACGCACTGTTCCTAGCTCTTTCTTGAGCCGTTCAATTTTGTTTCTGAGTAAAGCCTCAACATGACGGGCCTCCTCGGAAGTTCTGGCAGGGACAGTTATATTATCTATCTGAGCTGTTGAAGATCTATCACCAGCTCTGATAGCCGATATTTGGTCTTTAAAGTTATTGTAGAGGTACTGGCGGCTCACCCCCGCAAGTTTGGCAACAGCTTTAAAGGTGACGGTTTCATTGCTCTTTTTAAGTTGATCAATAGCATGCTCTACCGACCTACGCTTCTTTAAACTGCGCTCCTCTCTGGCCTGACGCAGGCCGCCGAGATTATCTTCGCTCATTGATCCTCCAGTGAGGTCTTACGCGCTTTTTGTTCATGACCTTGATAGTGCCCATCTGCTTCAATTGAAGAAACTATATCGTTAAGCCGCTTGTATACTTCCTTGTTCTTAGCAAGCCTTCGGCCTGTGATTTCAGACATGCGGCTTTGCTGATTCTCTTGCAAAACTACAAGCTCTTCTTGCTGCTCTTCAATCAGGCTAATTATTGCGCCTTTTTCATTCTTAAAGAAATCTACATCTTTTGCGTCAGCGCGATAATGTTTGCATGTATAGCAAGCATTCGCATGCTCACACCACTCGCCAATTTGAGCTGGCATTGTACAAGCTCCACCACAAACCCGTGTGGCGCTAATCTGCTCTTTCCTTACAAGCAAGTTTGCGACGCTGTCATCCACTTTTCCTTCTGAATCGCCACCAGTTTGCTAGACACCTTTCAGCCATACAAAATGGCAACCAGAGAGGTATCCATGAGCAGCAAACGCTATCCCGAAGAATTCAAGATTGAGGCAGTTCGTCAGGTGACGGATCGTGGTCACAGTGTGGCCCAAGTGGCTGATCGTCTCGGTGTCACCACTCACAGTCTGTACGCCTGGATCAGGAAGTTTGGCCCGGATTCCGAGCAGCATCAGGCCAATGCAGATGATCAAGTCGAGATTCGCCGACTCCAGAAAGAGCTCAAGCGCGTTACCGAAGAGCGAGACATCCTAAAAAAAGCCGCGGCGTACTTCGCCAGTCAGTCCGATTGAGGTACGCCTTCATTCAGGAGCACAGCGAGCGGTGGGCAATTCGCTCACTGTGTTCCCTGTTGGACGTTCACCCCAGTGGCTTTTATGCCTGGCAGAAACAGCCTCGTTCAGCTCGAGCAATCGAGGACGAGCGCCTGTCCGGGCTGATAAAGCAATTCTGGTTGGAATCTGGAGCCGTGTATGGCTACCGGAAGATCCACACGGATCTACGCGAGTA
>OJDD01000167.1_pt1 | contig 20965 bp, 19 predicted proteins | sample 1592591 | NCBI WGS metagenome assembly OJDD01 (sample SAMN05416809, study PRJEB24817) | seawater metagenome | isolation source: Sea water | place: Canada:Atlantic | collected 2013-07 | reverse complement strand
AAGGTAAAAAGGTAAAAAGGTAAAAAGGTAAAAAGGTAAAAAGGTAAAAAGGTAAAAAGGTAAAAAGGTAACGCCTCTCCTTAAACGCGCAAGTTTTAAGCTTAGTGTGTTTATCCCTCTGTATTTATTGATAAATCCAGATTACCCGTTACACTGGCTAGTATCGGCTTAAAGAATTCTATTCATGGAAAGAATATGTTTCTTCATGATATGTCTTATCTGCTTGGTATCGTCGCTATCACAAGCAGCTGAGCTTATTGCAAACCCTAGCGTCTCCATTGATTCGCTCTCGGTTTCGAACGCTCGCAATATTTTCACCATGCGCAATCAACATTGGCCTGACGGCAGTCCTATCAAGGTTTTTGTTCTTCACGACGAAAATCCCCTTCACAAGCAATTTTCAAAAACAAACTTACATGTTTTCCCTTATAAATTAAGGCGGATTTGGGATAGAAATATCTACTCAGGCACTGGAAATGCTCCCACCACCGTTGATACTGAAGAAGAAATGATTGAAGCGATTGCTACACATCCCGGTGCAATTGGCTACGCTAACAAAGGAAATGACTATGTGCGTATTATTAACATTTATTAATCATCGTCGTTGGGTTCTAGCTGCTATTATTAGCTCATGTCTAATCGGTATCAGCCCTGCTTATTCATTTGAGCCTTTAGATGACTTTCAAATTCATGGCTTTGCTAGCCAAGGTTATTTCTTAACCAGCGCAAACAATACTTATGGTGAAAGTAGCAAACAACGCGGAACACTGGGCCTAACCGAAACAGGCATTAACATTTCATTTACCCCCGTCAATAACATCCGGCTCGCTGCGCAGGGAGTATATCGACACGCGGGCGAGGTTAGCGAAGAAGCTCGTATTGACTATGCCTTACTGGATTGGACTTTTATAAATAACCAATCTCTACAAATGGGGCTACGTCTAGGGCGAATAAAAAACCCATTTGGGTTTTATAGTGAAACCCGTGACATTGCCTTTACCCGGCCTTCTATAACCTTACCCAGCATATACTATGAGCGCTCTCGCAACCTAGTCCTCAGCACTGACGGTGCGCAGTTTTATGCCGATAACGCATTTGCTATCGGCAATGTATCCTTTCAATTTAATTTTGGGGAGTTAGGCGATGACTTAAAAGAGCTTGAAATTGCTATTTTGACGTTTGATGCGCCTGGCCACTTGGAAAATAAACCCAGCTACCTGGGTAAAATTGGTTATGAAAGCACCAGCGGTGCAACTCGCTTAGCATTTAGCTATGGGAATGCCGACATGGAGTACAAACCCGGCCAAGGGGACTTTTTTGATAGCGGCGATGTGAATTTCAAACAATTTATTTTGTCCGCCCAGCATCGCTTTGGCCACATCACATTAACGGGAGAATATCTAAGACAAGAAAATATTTTTGAAAACTTTGGCCCTTTCTATCCTGATGTATCCCCAACCACTGAAAGCTACTATCTTCAAGGAGATTATCAGTTCAGCAGCCGCATTAAAGGCTATGCCCGCTATGATGCTTTGTTTTTAGACAAAAATAACCGAGATGGTAAAAAAAGCATCCCTAATTTACCGCGTAGTGCTGCTTTTGCCAAAAGTTATATGCTTGGACTACAGTGGGTTCCCTCGCACCAATGGCAGCTTCAAGCTGAATACCATAGAGTTAACGGCATAGCTTCACTGTCTTTTGCTGACAACCCCGACCTTTTCGCCACAAAGCAGCATTGGAACATATTTTCACTCCAATTGTCGTACCGGTTTTAAATTTGCTAAAGCAAATCTCAACACCTTATGAATGACATACAAAAACCATTTTTTAGCATTAAATGGAAAGCGCTGCTGTTATTTATTGCCTTGCTTAGCCTTTCACATACCATCCAATATGCTATCAGTTATAAGCAAATCGTTGATCAATCTGAGCGCCAACAGCATCACGAACAGCAACTCCAGCTAGCCATCATTAAGACACTTATTAGCCAGTCTGCTCGATTAATTGAGCAAATTGCCGAATTAAACGTAACAGCCTATAACCAATCACCTACTCATATTGAAGAGCATATTGCCACTTCATTAGAACAGCAATGGGATAATTTACAGGCCAATTGGGGGCTAACATCTATCTTTCTTTACAACCAAGAAGGCCAACAAAAATCCAGCTGGGGACTCAATAGCCTAGGACTTTTCTCAAAAAGTGATTTAGAAACAGCCATTCAAACAGAGCAACCCATGGATAGACTGTTTTGTTTAGCACAATGTTACCAAATAGTTTACATCCCCATCTTAACCGGCTCGCTCACCGACCAACATGCTGTGCTTGTTTTTGTACGCTCACTCGCTGACATCATCATCACATTCAAAGAAGCAACACGTACAGATATTGCTATTTTAAAACCGACTTTAAACACTAAAAGCAGTTCAAAAAATCCGCTAACGATTGCCGCTAGCACCAACCCTAAAAGGCTAGAACAGCTTTTAAAAAAACTATATAAACACCTCCCGAACGAAGTACTGACCCATTCCCAGCCCTTTCATCAGAGCATGGGTGACCAACAGTTTAGCTTACGCCTATTTAACTTAGGTAAAGCATCGGAATCTAACAGCCCTTACCTTCTACTGGCTACCGACCTGACCGATGAATATATATTGATCTCAGAATCAAAAAAAGACGCCCTTTACGCAATCCTGCTTGCACTGATCATCTCATCATCTGTCATTTTAGCTATTTTACTAAAACAAACTCAGAGGCTTATTACCATCAGCAACGCGTTACCTGCCTTATCTATGGGGAACTTCCAACAAGCCAAACATTACCTTCAACAAGCAAAACCCCATAGAAGACAAGATGAATTTGATATTCTTGAAAAATCGGCCACTCTGGTTACTGAGCAATTAGAAAAAGGTAGCCAGCTTATTAAAGAAAAGGAAGAAAACCTTATTTGGCTAGCAGACCACGATTCACTTACAAAACTATTTAACCGCCGTCGTTTTCAGGTTGAATTTGCACAACAGCTAAAAATTGCTGAGCGCTATAAAAGCACTGGCGCCATTCTCTACTTGGACCTTGATCAATTCAAATATATCAACGATACAAGTGGTCACAGCGCTGGTGACATTTTACTGAAACAAGTCGCTGAAACACTCCAGCAAACGATTCGCTCATCTGACATCTTAGCCCGTTTAGGTGGCGATGAATTTGCCTTGCTTTTACCTGATATTGATGCTCATGGCGCCTCTCAACTCGCACAAAAAATAAACACTCAACTCCGTTTAATCCACCTTGAATATAACGACGTACAGCATAATATTAGCGCCAGCATTGGTATTGCTATATTTCCAGAGTACGGTTTAACCGCACAGGATTTCATGTCAAACGCCGACATTGCGATGTACCAAGCTAAAGAAAGTGGCCGCAGCAAATCGCATATTTACTCTCACGAAGAACAAACTAAAGAGCTATTAAAAACTCGTCTTCTATGGAAGGAGAAAATTGAAGCAGCACTCGAAGATAATCGTCTCACCTTACATTTTCAGCCTATTTTAGATATTAAAAGCAATAAGATTTCTCATATTGAAGCCCTTGTCCGTATGATTGGCCTTGATGACGAACTCATTATGCCCAATAATTTCATCCCAACCGCCGAGCAATCTGGCTTAATCAATCAAATAGACCATACTGTTTTAAAATTAGCATTTCAAACGCTGCGTCTATTAAAAAAACAAAACAACCCGTTAAAGCTTTCCGTTAACTTATCCGGTAAAGCTCTCAACAATGCTCCACTTATTAGCTACCTAAAAGGCCAGCTAAGTAAACACGATATTGATGCTGGCAAATTAATAATAGAAGTCACTGAAACCACTGCTGTTGCTAACTTTAGCACCGCCGTTGAATTGATGAACGACCTCAAAGCAAGCGGTGTAAAATTTGCCCTCGATGACTTCGGGGTTGGCTACGCATCCTTCTTTTATCTTCGCCAATTACCCGTTGATTATGTAAAAATTGACGGTTCTTTTATTAAAACACTAGAAAAACATCGTGAAGACCAAGTGCTTGTTAAAGCAATTTCTGAAATTGCTCACCTCTCTGGTTTAAAAACAATTGCAGAGTTTGTGGAAAACCAAGCCATTCTAGACTTACTTGAAACGTATAATATTGATTATGCTCAGGGCTACCATATCGCTAAACCCACTGCGGAGCTCCCTAAAAGCTGATCAACTGTTAACTACCATAGTATTGATATATTGACTCATTCCACTTTAAAAAACATTAGCTTAGTTGCCGGGCCTGTCCTGTCTGGTTTACTATTTTTCTATTTACATAACAGCTTGCCTGAACCTATCAGCATCACCGCAGCTATCGCTGTTTGGTGCGTAGTCTGGTGGATATTTGAACCTGTCCCCATTCCAATTACCTCGCTTTTACCTATCGCTATTTTCCCACTCACAGGCGTGTTAACCAGTGAACAAGTCGCCGCCGCCTATGGTAATAAATTGGTGTTGTTACTGTTAGGAGGGTTCTTATTGTCTACTGCGATTTCTCACTGTGGCGCCCATCGGCGTTTAGCACTCACCATGGTCCATTGGTTTGGTAACAATAATCCTAAACGACTGGTGATGGGCTTTATGGTCGCCGCCGCTACCCTTAGCATGTGGATTTCAAATACTGCCGCTACACTTATGTTATTACCTGTTGCCTTAGCCATTATAAATAGCAGCGATAATAAAACACTCTCCTTGCCGTTATTATTGGGTCTAGCTTATGCGGCCAGTATCGGCGGCATCGGCACACCTATTGGCACACCCCCCAATCTTATTTTTATGCAGGTGTATGAGGAAAATACCGGCTTACAAATTAGCTTTACTCAATGGATGATGTGGGCCTTGCCTCTGGTGATTATTCTAACCCCTATTGTCTGGCTTTGGCTGACAAGAAACTTGCATAACGAAGGTGATTTTCATTTACCCAAGGTTGGTGAGTGGAGCACCCACGAACGTCGAGTGATGATCATATTTGGTCTTACTGCCTTCTTATGGATTACCCGCCGTGAGCCTTTTGGTGGTTGGAGCGGCTGGTTAGCCTTACCACAAGCCAATGATGCGTCCGTCGCACTGCTCGCCGTTATTGCTTTGTTTGTTACCCCGAATGGCAACAAACAAAAGCTATTGGATTGGAAAACCGCGCAACAAGTACCTTGGGGTATTTTATTATTATTTAGTGGTGGGATTTGCCTAGCCAAAGCGTTTGTTATTTCTGGCCTCAGCACCCAATTGGGCGAGCAGTTATCAACCGTTACTTCGCTCAGCATCATCGCCATGATTGCCGTTATCGCTTTAAGCGTCACCTTTATGACCGAAGCGACCAGCAATACAGCCACCACCGCCATGCTTATGCCGGTACTCGCCGCCACAGCCATTAACGCAGATTTAGATCCATTACTGTTAATGATCCCTGCTGCTTTCAGTGCTAGCTGTGCCTTTATGCTACCCGTTGCCACTGCACCCAACACCATTGTTTTCAGCAGTGGCCACATCCATACAGAGCAAATGGCAAAAGAAGGTCTTATCCTAAACCTTATTGGCACCGCGGTTATCACCTTAATTTGCACAGCACTATTTGCCTGACATAGTTGAATAAAAACTAACCTTTATCTCGTAGGTTTCATATGGCTGAGAAAGCAGCCTGTTTGTGTATAATGACCTTTACGCATGACAGCTTGTTTAAAAAACTTTAAATTAAAGAGACCATTATGGATAACAAAATCATACAAATAATTTTAGCCATATTTCTTCCTCCAATAGCTGTATTTCTAAAGCATGGAGCTGGAAAAGACCTCATAATCAATATCGTACTCTGTGTCTTTTTCTTTGTACCAGGAATCATTCACGCTCTCTGGTTAGTCACTAAATAGCTCGATCCAGCATTAAGCCGAGTACTTCACTAGAAACTTAACCACCTAAGTTTCTAGTGAAGTACTCGGCGAGCTTTTGCTCAATACATTACTAACACTCACTGTGTTAAAACATAGCGCTAATCATTCGCCAGAAAGAAGGTCCTTTATAATGACAACTCTCATATAACTTCATCCGCATCCACCCTTGAGCACACACTCCTTAACAACACCTTTTAAATCGCCTGTTTTTAGGATGATGTGGATTGCCATGACCATTTCAAATATTGGCACTTGGATGACAGAGATTGGTACGACTTGGCTGATGGCCTCCATGCCAACCTCTGACCTTTATATTGCTTTAATTCAAACAGCCATCACCTTACCCTTTTTATTGTTGGCCTATCCATCGGGGACTTTGGCCGATTTAATTGACCACCGTCGGATGTTGCTGATCCTACATATCGTGCTGTTTATCACCGCAAGTGCTCTCGCAATCAGCGCTTTTTATGACCTAGTCACCCCTTTAAGCCTACTGTTGTTTACCTTTGCCTTAGGTGCAGGCAACGCAATGATGCGACCTGCCTGGGCGGCAAGCGTACCTGATTTTGCTCCAAGAGAAGCACTGCCAAGTGCCATTACTCTCAACACGCTAAGCACTAATATTACACGGGCCATCGGCCCTGCTATTGGTGGGTTTATTATTTTTCAATCTGGGCCAACAGGAGTATTCATCCTTAATGCCGTTTCCTTCACCGGCTTAATTATTGCTCTAGCCATTTGGAAACCAGAAAAATTAGACAACCCATCGGCCCTTCCTGTTGAGCGATTTATGGGCGCTTTTAAAGCAGGTTTACGCTATACCCGAAACGTACGCTCATTACGTATCACCTTATTCCGAAGCGCTATCTTTTTCTTTTTTGCCAGTGTCTCGTGGGCTTTATTACCCATCATTGTTATTCGCGAAATGAACATGGGCGCGCAAAGTTTCGGCGTTTCAATGGCTGTGGTTGGTTTAGGCACCATTCTGGGTGCTTTCTTGTTACCGAAATTTCATCGCCTGCTAACACGCAATCAAATTATTTCAGTATCAACTATTCTTCTATCCCTACCCTTAATTCTCTTAGCCTATCAGCCTAATTTAATCACCTTAGGCATCACCTTAATCGCGCTCGGCAGCGCATGGATTTCTAGCTTTTCATCTTTTATTTTAGCCGCACAAATGGTGGTGCCCAATTGGGTACGCGCACGAACAATCTCGCTGGTGATGCTCACCTTTGGCGGCAGCATGGCATTTGGTAGCTTAACGTGGGGAACCTTGTCAGACCTCTACGGTTCGAGCACTTCAATGTTTATTGCTTCCACTGGCTTATTGCTCACCTTACTATTAAGTCGCCGCTTTGCACTGGCCAATGATAGCTTAGACCCCTCCGCCACCACGCAATGGCCAATAGCCATTGCCGAAGACTCCGTTCCAGGCGACAGAGGCCCAGTGATGGTTACTATCCAGTACCAGATCCCCGAAGATAAAACCGATGAATTTCTCTATTTAATGAAAAAGCTTCGAGTTATTCGGAAAAGAAACGGTGCCTACTTTTGGCAGATTTTTCATGATGCCAATGACCATCAGTTATTTTCTGAGGTGTATATGTCTGAATCCTGGTATGAAGTTTTACGTCAACGAGATCGAATGACCTATTCCGAAATGTCTATCCGTGACCAAGTGATGACAATGCACGTTGGAGATAATACACCCGCTACTTCAATTCAAATTGCAGGTAAAGCTTAAATGACTAGCCTAATCCCGATGGTTTTAATTCTCTCCGCTGGTATGGCATGGCACAAATTTGAACCCGGTGGCATCACTACACAACAATTAAGAAGCACCTTAAGTGCCTTAGTCGTTAACTTATTAGCACCCACTTTAATTTTATATGTCATTCTAACAACACCGCTTAAAGAAGAGCTCTATCAAGTTCCCATTACCGGCCTGATCACCATCAGTATCTGTTTAGGTCTGAGTTTAATACTGTTCTCCTTGCTCCTTCGTGCGGGCTACATCACCCGCCCCCAAGCTGGCGCATTAGTGTTAGCTGCCAGCTTTGGCAATGGAATGGGAATCTCCTTACCGGCTGTTGAAGCCCTCTTTGGGGCTGATATGGCGAGTATTCCTTTAATTTATGACTTGCTGGCGACCGTACCGTTCGTTTGGGTTGGCGCCGTATTGATTGCCGCGCACTTTGGCACTCGCATAGCTGGCGGCCATCTTGGTCGTGAGCTACTACTGATGCCTCCAGTTTGGGCTATATTAATAGCGTTAATACTTCGGTACTTTCAATGGATCCCACACGAAAGCATTATCCAAGCCTTTAAAATGATGGGGTTAGCGACTGTTCCCATGTTACTACTTATGGTCGGGGTAAATTTCAGAATCAGTAGCTTTAAATATGTTCTTTTAACAATTCCCGCGATGCTAATTAAGCTTATTATTAGCCCAGCCTTAGCCTTCGCTACTGGTGCACCCGTTGGCTTGACGGGTGAAGTATTAGTCATCACCAGCATTACTGCTGCTGCGCCACCGGTTATCGTTGGCATCGCATTAGCAGATCGCTTTAAACTAGACTCCGGTCTTTTTTGCACCGCCTTAACACTGGGAACCGCAGCTTACCTTCTGTTAGCTCCCAACCTTTCAAATTATTTAACATCTTGGTTATGAATACACTTAAAAAAACGCTTTGGGGCGGCATTTGGTTAAGCTTTGCAACCGGTATTACAGCCGCTATTACGGTCACCAAAGCCAGCCCCGCTTTATTAGCAATACAAAAAGAACTACCGCTTAGCGTTATTCAAATAGGCTGGATTATGTCATCAGCCGCCTTAGCGACCGTTTTTTTAGGCATTTCTGTGGGTTCTTTATCACAAAAATACGGCCCTAAAAAAGTACTCCAAATGGCTTTAATGCTTATTTTCCTTTCCGCTGGTTTTAGTCTATTCATTAATTCAGCGAACGAGCTGATCGTCGCCCGCATGGTTGAAGGACTCGCCGTTATCTTGGTCTCAGTTGCCGCGCCAACATTGATTGCACATCTATCTAAACCCTCTGATATGGGTTTAACCATGGGCGTTTGGGCGTTGTGGATGCCGGTAGGAAGTGTACTGGCTTTTTTAATTTCTCCACTCATTTTAGAGTGGTTGGGTTGGCGCTGGCTTTGGGGCGCTACCGCCTTTATTGCTCTACCTTTATTGCTATTAACCATAAAACTACATGACCCAACGCGCACGACTACAAAAGTTATTAAGGAGAAGTTGTCTCGGTCAGTTATTTATAAAGCTTTTCTTATGGGGATGATTTTCACCTGTTTCACGGGCACTTTTTTTAGTCTAGTGACCTACCTGCCCACTTATCTTATGGACACTTATCAGCTTAGCTCGAGTATCGCGCTTTTAATCACAACGGTATTACCGGCTTTTATTATTCCCGGTAATTTACTGAGTGGCTTCCTTATTCATCGAGGCGCCTCTTGTTTTCAACTGATGACATACCCTGCCGCAACTCTTGCCTTAATCATCACCTTATTAATACACACTCACTACCCTGCTGAAATTGGCTTATTGTTACTTGCTTTATTGGGACTCTTTTTAGGCATGGTACCCACCGCCATTTTTGCGTTAAGCCCTCGCGTGGCGGAAAAACCCATTGATACTGGGCGTGTTATCGGCATTATTATTACCGGGCAAGGGCCTGGCATTCTACTCGGCCCACCAATAGCGGGGTTTCTGATCAGTGACCAACATAACTGGCAAAACTTATATCCCTTATACTTTATTTTGACTGTTGGCATTATCTTTTTAGTGAGGCTTTTAAAAAAAAGCCAAGCTGAAGCCTGATCATTCTTCATGTAGCGCTTGAATAGGGTCCAAATTCGCTGCTTGCCCAGCCGGTACAACACCTGCTATTAGGCCTATGAGTGCCGATACAAAAAGCGCTAACCCTAAAAAATAAACGTTATAGCTAATCGGTAAGGCAGGTAAGAAAACGTGGAACAAGCCGGTCATTATCAGCAGCAGTAACAACCCAAGTAACCCGCCCATGAGGGCTAATATCATTGCCTCGCCCAAAAAAAGCAGAAGAATTGTTTTTTTATCCGCGCCAATAGCGCGGAGCAACCCTACTTCAGCGGTTCGCTCTCTCACGGTTGTGGTCATAATCGCTAAAATACCCACCGCCCCAACCAGTAATGAAATGGCGCCTAATGCGCCCACCGATAACGTTAAAATAGAAAGGATTTCCCCCATCGATTCCAACATATCATTTTGTGATGTTAAGGTGACATCCTCACGCCCATGACGCTCTAACATTGTTTGCTTAATACGCCCTTCCATTGCCTCTAAAGAGGTGTTGGCAGAAAACACCACATTAATTTCCATCAATGACTCTCGATTAAACATCTGCAAACCATTTTGCGCTGGAATATATACTGTGTCGTCCATATCGACCCCCAGCATTTGACCTTTCTTTTCTATCGTGCCTATCACCCTAAACCGCTGTCCACCGACACGGATATATTCGCCCAAAGGATTCGTCTCAGCAAACAGCTCTTTTCTCATGGTGTAGCCCAAAACGGCTGTCGAACGAGCCTCTTCCATACTGCCTGTAAAAAAACGTCCTAGCGCAACGTTGAAGTCCCAAGCTTCACTCATATCAGGCCCTACACCTAAAATAACCCCGTTACGCTGCCGATTTAGAAACTTCACAACCCCTGATCCTTGCACCACCGGTACGACCTTTTCCACACCGGTTAGGTGCGTCAGTGCTTGGGCATCTCTTAATGTCAGTGGACGTACGGAAGAAAGCAAACCTCCCGCACCATGCGTTTCCTTTAAACCAGGGTTAATGGCAATAATTCGAGCACCAAACTGCGAAAAGCTATCCAATACATATTGCTGAATGCCTTCACCGATCGCTGTTAGTAAAGTCACCGATGCAATACCAATAGCAATCCCTAACGCTGTTAACACGCTTCTGAACCGATGGCTGAGCACCGAGGTAAATACCCAATGTCCACTATCAATCCAGTTCACGCTATCTCCTTCTGTTGCTTACCTTGCAACGCTTCAACTGGCGACAACATGGATGCTCTTTGCGCCGGAAGCCATGCAAATATGACCGCAAAAAATACCGCCAACAGTATTGAGCCGCTTTGCGCCCACCAAGGAGAATGAAATTGCACTTCGACAAAATATAGATTGGCCAGCAGGATAATCACATGGCTCAATAACAGCCCTGAGAGAGATGCTACCGTTGCAATAAACCCTGCTTCACATAAAAACAATAAGCGAACACTCGATGAGGTTGCCCCTAATGCTTTAAGCAAACCAATTTCTTTTACTCGCTGAGAGACAGTAATCATCATCATATTCATAATAAGCACTCCCGCCACCAGCATACTGATAGAGGCAATACCCGCCACCGCAATGGTTAAAGTCTCCAATATATCTTGCACTGAAGACAGCATCGCATCTTGAGAGATCACAGTGATATCTTCCTCACCTTCATGGCGCTCCTTAAGCAGCTCAACAATGTTGCCTTTTATCGTGTCGAGTTGATGGTACGCCTGTACTTCTACAAATAAGCGAAATAGCCCCTCTACGTTGAACAGTGATTGTGCATTGCTAACAGGAATAATAATCACATCATCCATATCAAAACCAAAACTTGTTCCACCTTGTTTTAAAACACCGATAACACGAAAACGAGTATCTCCCAGCCTTATCCATTGGCCCAGCGCCGGTTTATTACTAAATAACTCTTTACGGGATGAATTACCAATAACGCAGACCGCCTCTCCTTTATTGAGATCCAATACCGGTAAAATTTGACCTTGACTGACGCCCAGTTGACGAATACTAAAAAAGTCTCGACTGGTGCCTATCGTTAATAATTCACGTATTTTGCCGGCATGCGAGGCTTCAAGTTGACCGACAACTATCGGTGCCACCGCTCTCACACCCGATAAGCGTGATACCGCATTTGCATCTTTTAGTGTTAGCGGCCTTGGCGATTCGCCTGTTAAGGGCGGCATACCACCGCTTGTTTCTTTTTTACCCGGCAAAGTAATGAGTGTATTTCGCCCCAGCACATTAAACTCTTCCAGTATAAAAAATTTCGCCCCCTCACCCAGCGCGGTTAATAAATTAACGGCCACCACACCAATCGCAATAGCGATCCATAACACTAAAGTACGGAAACGGTGACGACTCAACACATGGATGATAAACGTCACAATATCTCGCCAAAGCATGACTAAACTATCCGCCCATCCAACATATTCAATTGTCGATTTGCCCGTGCTCCTAATGTTGAGTCGTGCGTTACAACCATCAACGTAATGCCCTCGGCGTTTAGCGACTCCAGTAGTTGCGTAACCCCTTCTCCAGACTTAGAGTCTAAATTCCCCGTCGGTTCATCCGCCAATAAAATGCTAGGTTTCATCACGATGGCTCGGCCGATGGCAACGCGCTGTCGCTGGCCACCTGATAATTGATTCGGACTGTGATGCGCTCGATCTAACAAATCAAGCTTAGCAAGCACATCATCTACTTTTTGTTTACGTGCTTTCCCAGCAATCCCTGACAACATCATCGGTAATTCAATATTTTCCCTTGCTGTCAGCCTTGGTACTAAGTGATAAGACTGAAAAACAAAGCCAATTTTTTCACTTCTTAAGCGAGTCCGCTCTGCTTCATTTAGCTTTCCCGCATTAATACCATCGAGCATATAGTCACCGGAATTTGCCCTATCTAACAGGCCTAAAATATTCATTAAGGTAGATTTTCCAGAACCCGATGGCCCCATAACCGAAATATATTCGCCTTGCTCAATACGTAACGACACATCATCTAAGGCATGCACCGTTTGATCACCAATTTGGAAACGTTTCTCTAAATGCTTAAGCTCTATCATTGCGCAATGGTCACTGATGCGCCATCAACTGCGCCGTCAACATCTAGCGACTGTAATACCTGATCTCCATCCTTTAAACCTGCGTTAACTTCGGTATAACGCCAATTACTCAAGCCAGGGGTAAACTCTTTTAACAGCAGTTGTTCTTTTGAGCGATCATATAGAAGCACCTTATTGCCATCAATGACCGTTTCCGTTGGTAGTCTAAGGGTATTTTCTTGTCGCTGTATCACCACATCTACGTCCGCACTATAACCAATTAATAATTGCTTATCCTGCTGTTCATTGACCAACGTAACATCTATATCTACCGTCCGTGCCTGCTTTTCCAACTCTTTTACATACGGTGCAATTCGTGACACGACCCCATCAAGCCGCTCACCACGAAAAGCATCTAAGGTGACCTGAACGGCCAAGCCTTTTTGAATTTTAGAAGCATCTACTTCATCCACAGGGGCTTGAACATACAAACAGCCATCGCCAATTAAGTCCACCGCAGGCGGTGTTGCAACCCCTGAAGGGGACGGCGTAATATATTCGCCTACTTCACCATTAATTTCCGCGATAACGCCTGCAAAAGGAGCGGTTAATTCGGTTTTTTCAAGAATAGCTTTTTGTAATTGCATGCTCGCTGCACCACTCTCTTTGCTAGCTTTAGCCTTGCTACAACTCGCAGCTGAAATACTCGCCTTAGTACTAGCCGAGTCTAAGTGCTCGGCAGATACTAAGTTTTTTTGCGCCAACCCTACCAAGCGCTTATGTTCACGTTTATTCAGGTCTGCTAAGTAGCAACTTTCAACAACCGTAAGCTTAGCCATCTTCAGCTTGGCTTGAGCATCTGCAAACCGTGCCTGTTGATCTTTATTCCATAACCGGATGAGCACTTGGTCTTTTTTAACATAATCACCCTCGCTGACAAATAGTTCCGCTATCTGCCCACCAATAGGCAACGATAACCGCGACCGATTACACGCTTTAATTGTACCGGCACGAGTGTTGGACACGGTTAAATCAACCGTCCCTTTAGTCACCGATACTAAACTCACCGTTATCGGCTTATCCTCTTTAAAAGAGGACCAAGCTAGCGTCAGAAATACCAGCACAATAAGGCCTATCATCACTTTAATTTTCATTATGCTTACCCATTTTTTTTACCTTTAAAGCCTCTCAAATAAAGGCGCTTAAGCTGATCGATATAAAGACTTAATAACGTTGAAACGACTCTTTACGGGGCAGAACTATCCTTATAGCCACGTCATAATGTCCTATATAAAACAGCCTGTTGATATTAATTTATACCGGGAAAATGCTTAGGCAGTGCTTTGCTAAAAGAGGCCCGTTCGGCACACCGAGCATACCAAGCTATTAAGTTTTTAAAACGCTCATCAACCGCAAAGCCATGCGTGATAGCCAGGCAAAACCGTGGAATCAGCGCGCACTCGGCAATAGAAAAATCGTTTGTAAAAAAATCACCATCACCCAACTGCTCACTCAGTACCAATTGCGCATCAGCCCATGCTTTTTTTGTACTTTGTTGTAACTCATCACTGACTACAAGATCAGGGCTATCGCGTTTTTGCTTAATGTATGGAAATAATATTTTTCCTAGTTTCGTATCACTATACGTCTGTAATTGTCGGATTTTGGCTCTCTCCCTTGGCGAGCCATCCATTAGCCGTATCTTAGGAAATTTATCAATTAAGTATTCCATAATCTCAGCCGACTCATAAATAACAAGCTCACCATCTAACAAAACCGGTACGGTGGCATTCGGGTTTAAGGACACAACATCTGGGTGTTTTTTGTTTAACTCAACAGCGATTTCTTTTAAGTTAAGCTGACTCTCAAACACGAATAAGCGAACTTTCCAACAGAAAGGGCAATCTGGACGTTGATACAACCTCATTAAGTCTGCAGCTGTCATATCTAAATTTTACGTAATCGCATGTCATGCAAGTGCTCTTTTAACGAATCAATGCGATCATTCCCCCAAAAAACTTGATCATCTATCGTAAAAGATGGCACCCCAATCACTCCTTTTGATTGCGCCTCTTGCCAATGATCATCCATACGAGCAAGATTTACTTTACTTCGACTAGCCTCCTCCAACAACTTACGAGGTAAGCCAATTTGCTCAGCGACTTCATGTAAAACTGATATCTCACCAATGTTTTGGCCTTCCGCCCACTCCTTTCTCATCACCTCAATAATATAAGGCTTTAATAAACCTTTTTTTTCCGCCGCAAACGAAATAGCACCGGCTAACGTTGGGTCAGTTTCAATCGGTGGCGGAGAAAAAGGAATACCCATTTTCCTACAACTACGCGCCACATCTTGCCGGACTAAACGTATTTTGGTTTTGACTCGTTCTGGTGATGAGCGGCCCGACCATCCAGCAAAAGGTCTCCACAAAAGTTCAACCTGATACTCATCAAAAATAGAAAACATATTTTTAGAAGCTAAATAACAATAAGGGCTTCTAAAATTGAAATATACATCCACTGCTTTATTTGCGTGTATATCAACAACGTTGTCATTACTCATCTCATCACCTCATCTATTTTTTTATGCTCAATGTTTAATTAAATCCAAATGAACCTTATATCATTCAAGCAATAAAACCATTAACTCACTTTTCAATTCACGGGGCTTTTTTAAAAAATCCATCAGTTCAAACAGTAAAATAAATTGCTCAGCATAAGCGAAAGTGCCACTGAGAAATGCTCTTAAACATCCATAAGCATAAGAACACCATGCAAAGCTAAACACATTAGCTTAAATACAGTTAAGTAAACTACTTTGCCTAAAGCTCAAACGATTGGTGCAATAACGGCATTTCCACCGTTGTATTGTGTAGTTTATTCGCGAAATTAAGCATACTGTCTTCTTCACCATGTACCAAAAACGTTGTTTTAGGGTTTCCTGTTTTTGCATGCCAAGCTAGCAAACCCGCTTGGTCTGCATGAGCAGAAAAACCACCTATCGTATGGATACTGGCTCTAACAGGAAATTCCTCACCAAATATTTTTACTGTTTTCGCTCCATCAATAATCCTACGGGCCAGCGTTCCTTGGGCGGCAAACCCAACAAAGACGATGCTGTTTCGCTTGTTCCATATATTATGTTTTAGGTGATGACGAACTCGCCCCCCCGTACACATACCTGACCCGGCCATAATAACTGCGCCACCTGAAATCTGATTGATCGACATCGATTCTGATGTTTCACGTGTAAAGTGTAGCCCTGGAAAGCCAAAAGGATCTTTACCATCATGAAAAAGCTCCAGCGTATCTGCGTTGTAGCACTCCGGATGTCGCTCAAAAATTTTGGTGGCAGAAATCGCCATCGGGGAATCTAAAAAAACATTAGTGAAATGCTTAATGTTGCCATTCAGGATGCCTTCTCGTAAAAAATACAGTATTTCCTGTGCTCGCTCCATCGCAAACGTAGGAATAATGACATTCCCCCCGCGCCCAACCGTTTCATTAATCACTTCGTATAGCTCCGTAATAGAGGGTTGAAGCTGTTTGTGCAAGCGATCACCATACGTCGTTTCTATAATCACACTATCTGCTTTTGGAGGGGCAGATGGCGCATTTAAAATAGCTCTACCACCGTATCCTAGGTCACCTGAAAACAACATACGATGCCGATGCTTATTTTCTTCCAGCTCTAAATATACAGAAGCCGATCCCAATATATGCCCTGCATCAAGGAAAGTAGCTTTAATGCCGTCCGCTAACTGCTCAGGCTCACCATAAGTAACCTGTCGACCAAAAAACTCTAAACTATTAAGCGCATCTAGCACGGTATATAAGGGTTCAATTTTATTGGTAGAATGATCACCTCGGCGCTTTGCCTTGCGCTGTTGATAACGCGCCTCCTCTTCTTGTAAGCCAGCGGAATCTAGCATAATTAATCGTGCCAACTCCACTGATGCTGCCGTGGTAATCACAACACCTTTAAACCCTCGCTTCACAAGTAAAGGAATACGCCCACAATGATCTAAGTGAGCGTGAGTTAACAATAAAAAATCGATCGATGCCGGTTCAAAACCAAAAGGTTCTGCATTCTCCTCAATGAGCTCTCTACCACCTTGATAAAGCCCGCAATCAATTAAAATTCGCTTACCTGCACACTCAACCAAGTGACACGAACCCGTAACGCCTTTTGCTGCCCCGTGAAATGAAATTTTCATCTTGCCTCCTTTGCCTGAAATAAACAGGCTACAAATCAATAGTACTACAAAACAAATATTGCTTTTCTGTCGGCCGTATTAAAAAATACGGCTAATCTATCTTTTAGTACCCTACCCACTTTTATGGGGCAAGACGACGAATCACCCACTCATTATCTGACTTTTCATAAACAAAGCGGTCATGCAAACGATTTTCCCTCCCTTGCCAAAACTCAATACTGTTAGGGATAACGCGGTAGCCACCCCAAAAATCAGGCAGCGGCACCTCCCCGTTGGCAAACTTTGCTTTCATGGCTTCAAATTGCCCCATCAACATCTGCCTTGATGACAGGTGGCTAGATTGCTGAGACGCCCATGCACCTAATTGCGAGCCTTTGGGCCTGCTAGCAAAATATTTAAGAGAGTCCAATTGAGATACTTTCTCTACACGCCCTGTTATTTTTACCTGCCTTTCTAGTGATAACCATGGAAACAATAAGGCCGCTTGAGGGTTAGTGGCTATTTGTTTTGATTTTTTTGACTCATAATTGGTAAAAAAAACAAAACCCTCTTCATTAAAGAATTTTAATAACACTGTTCGCACATCCACATTAACGCCGTCAGAGGTGGCTAAACTCATTGCACTGGGCTCAAGTACACCTAGTTCATCCGCCTGTGTAAACCATTTATCAAACTGTTTAAATGGATTTCCATCCAACGCTTTTCGGTTTAACCCTTGCTGCAAGAATTCGTGCCGATGTCGTGTTAAATCTACTGTCATATTTATACCTTATGCCCGCTCTTTTAGCGGCTATACAAGTGCCTGAGTTAACATCGCGTTAAATATACCTAGCCAACAAACCCTGACTAGGTATCTCACCTTGATAAGGCAGTTTAATGTTATGACCACTCCCTGGGGCGATATCTATAGCATTGCCCTCTGCGTTCATCATTTTCTCAAGCGTCCATTCGATATTACCGCTAGGCAAAATCAATTCTAATTTATCGCCGGTGCTAAACTTGTTTTTAACAGTAATATCTAGGCACTGCATTGCCTCATCATAACCAGCGATTTCTCCCACAAACTGCTGCCGATCACTGCTTGAGTAACCACGAATATAATTTTGCTGCTGTTGAGTCGGATGACGTTGATAAAACCCATCGGTATACCCTCTATTAGCAAGGTTATCTAACCGACCGATTAATGTAGGATCAAAGACCTGCCCCGCCATTGCATCATTAATCGCTCGACGGTAAATTTGCGCAGTACGCGAAACATAATAAACTGACTTTGTTCGCCCTTCTATTTTTAACGAATCAATGCCCATTTTTGTTAATCGTTCAATATGCTGAATCGCACGCAAGTCTTTTGAATTCATGATGTAGGTGCCATGCTCATCTTCAAAAATTGGCATTAACTCGCCGGGGCGATTACTCTCTTCAATCAAGTAAATATTGTCTGCCAACGGGTGGCGCTCTTGCCCTCCACAATCTGACAGCGCATCTTGATTCATCGCCTCAAACGCGTTGAAATCTATTTTCTCAGGTGCATCATCATTGCCATCGCTTACATGTGTTTTATAATCCCAACGGCACGAATTAGTGCACGAGCCTTGATTTGGATCACGATGATTAAAATACCCGGATAATAAACAGCGACCTGAATAAGCAATGCACAATGCGCCGTGAACAAACACTTCTAACTCAATATCTGGGCAGCGTTGGCGAATTTCTTCAATTTCATCCAGTGATAATTCACGCGACAAAATAACACGCGTTAAACCTACTGATTGCCAAAACTTTACCGCCTGATAATTCACCGTATTCGCTTGAACTGACAAATGAATCGGCATCTCAGGCCAACGCTCACGAACCATCATAATTAAGCCCGGATCAGACATTATCAACGCGTCTGGCTTCATGGCAATAACCGGTTCCATATCGGCCATATAGGTTTTAACTTTCGTGTTATGTGGCATCAAATTACTTGCTACAAAAAACTGCTTACCTAAGGCATGAGCTTCTTCAATACCTTGTGCTAGTACAGGCAATTTATGAAAATCGTTATTTCTGACTCGTAAGCTATAACGTGGCTGCCCAGCATACACGGCGTCTGCACCAAAGGCGTAAGCGTAACGCATATGCTGCAAGCTGCCTGCGGGCAATAAAAGTTCTGGGGGTTTCATCTTCATACTCATCTACATTTAATCAATGGATGCTCAACCAGCATCACCTATATGCGTATCGCTCCATGAGCGTTTAAACATCATTAAAATGAGTTTACCTGAATTGATTTACTGCTAATTTGATCAATATCAGATCTGGCTTTATTTCTTAAGGTTAAGTATTTTTTAAACGATATAATGTCCTGAACAATTGCTAGGCGGCTATCACATTGGAACAAACTGTCACTTTCGACCTCGACCTTATTCAGCGTTATAACAAGGCGGGGCCACGCTATACATCCTACCCAACAGCGGTTGAATTTAATGAAGATTTCACAGCTGAGAGTTATCAGCAGCAAGTTGAACTATCCAATCAACGAGGTGGGCCGTTATCACTCTATTTTCATCTGCCTTTTTGCGACACCGTGTGTTTTTACTGTGCTTGTAACAAAATAATCACCAAAAATCGCAAACACGCCGACCCCTACTTAAAAAACTTACATAAAGAAATCGCGCTACAAGCTGCATTATTTGATTCTAAGCGTCCCGTAGAACAACTCCATTGGGGCGGTGGCACGCCCACCTTTATCAACCACGAACAAATGCGTGAACTGATGAGCGTTACCCGTCAGCACTTCAACTTGGCGGATGATGATAATGGAGAATTTTCCATTGAAATAGACCCACGTGAAGCCAATAAAGAAACCATCGCACTATTGCGTGAGATTGGTTTTAATCGAATCAGCTTAGGGGTTCAAGACTTCAACCCCATCGTTCAAAAAGCAGTCAATCGCATTCAAAGTGAAGCCGAAACCTTTGCTGTGATTGATGCCGCTCGCGCTAATAACTTTCGCTCTATCAGCCTTGACCTGATTTACGGCTTACCCCATCAAACACCACGTAGCTTTTCAGAAACACTCGATAAAGTCATCAATACCGCCAACCCAGATCGGTTATCTATATTTAACTATGCACATATGCCAGAGCGATTTAAAGTGCAACGTCAAATGAACAACGATGATTTGCCCCAACCAGAGGTTAAGCTTGAAATACTGCATCGCTCAATCGACCAACTAACTCGTGCTGGCTATGTCTACATTGGCATGGATCATTTTGCTAAACCAGAAGATGAATTGGCTGTTGCCCAACGTAACGGCAAGCTTTATCGAAACTTTCAAGGTTACTCCACACGTTCTGAATGTGACCTGCTCGGTTTAGGCGTGACATCCATTGGCCGCATTGCCGATTCATACTCGCAAAACCAACGCACATTAGAGGATTACGCAAATAGCCTTACCCAGAATGAATTACCTGTCTTTCGAGGCATCACCCTCAATACCGACGATAAAATACGCCGCACCGTCATCACCCAGCTTATTTGTCACTTTGGCCTAGATATTGATGCTGTTGAAAAAGAGCTTAACATTAACTTTGCCGACTACTTTGTAGATGTTTACCCCCACTTAGAGCAATTTTCTCAAGATGGCTTGCTGCAATTTGATGCTAAAAAAATAGAGGTTCTACCGGCTGGGCACTTACTGATTAGAAATATATGCATGGCCTTTGATTTTTATACTCAACAAAAAGCAAGCAAGAACTTCTCAAAGGTCATATAAAACATTGCTATTCATGAGTCATCATCATTAGCTGACTTTAAAATAATTTTTTAACAGACAAAAAAAAGACCTAATGCTTTACAACGTTAGGTCTTTTTATATGGTGGGCCTACAAGGACTTGAACCTTGGACAAATGGATTATGAGT
>OJDD01000166.1_pt1 | contig 20989 bp, 21 predicted proteins | sample 1592591 | NCBI WGS metagenome assembly OJDD01 (sample SAMN05416809, study PRJEB24817) | seawater metagenome | isolation source: Sea water | place: Canada:Atlantic | collected 2013-07 | reverse complement strand
TGACCCGGTCAAAGAACTGGGCCAGATCCAGATCGACCACCCAGCGGTGGCCGTCATTAATGTGCCGCTGCATCGCCTTTACCGCCTGATGGGCACTCCGGCCGGGGCGGAACCCGTAGCTGTGGTCCGAAAAGGTCGGTTCCAGCAACGGGCTCAGTGTTTGGTGAAGTGCTTGCTGGATCAGGCGATCCTGCACCGTCGGGATACCCAGTATTCGTTCCCCGCCTTGCGGCTTGGGGATACTGACCCGGCGTACCGGCTGAGGATGGTAGTCTCCTGCAAACAGCCGCTCGCGCAGTGCTGGCCAATGCTGTTGCAGGTGGCCCTTCAGGGCCGTGACCGGCATCTGGTCGACACCGGCTGCGCCCTTGTTGGACACCACCCGCTGATACGCACGCATCAGGTTCGGGCGCTCAAGCGCCTGCTCCATCAGCGTGTTCGGCTCCGCGTTCGTCCACGAGTGAGCCCCCGCGTCTGCCTCGACACGGGCTTCAGTCTCTGCCGGATACTGTCCGGCGCCTCCCTGAATGCCCTGACCCATCCGGGTCGCTTCTGTCTTCATAAGCACACCACGAGAACCCACCGCCTACTGGCGGCCAACCATGTTCGGTCCTTCAGTACGCGGTAACGCACCTACTATGACCTCGGCTGAGTTCTGGCACTCCATCCCCACCCCTCACGAGGTAGGTAGCACAGCGGCAGAGAGCCAGACTTCCCAGGGTAAGACGCGTGACCGTCACACTTATACCCGCCGCATATACGTCCACACCGTCCGTGCAAGTACTGGGCTTTGACGATATTGGCCGCCTTACCCGGTGTGACCGCCTCGTATGCGATTCCTGTTCGTCGGGCCAGCGCTTTGCCTGCGGCTTCCTTCAGATTCCACCTCGCGGTGGACACCCTTGCCGTCCGGCTAGTGGTTCCCCTTGCCGGGCCCACAGGGGACTTGCACCCCCAAGTCATCCGGCCAGCACCACCTAGACCGGAACAGCGCCCGTCAAGGCGCTACGCGCCATGCCTGGCGCACCAAAAAAAGGGTGGAGACCAGCTCCACCCAAGGGGTTTACGACCCGACCAACGATGCAGAGGTCACATAGAGCCAACGCAGTAATTGAGGTAAGTCGGTTCAAACACACCGGAGGCCAGCCATTTGCCCGTTTGGGCCGCTTTCGGCCCATGATTCGATGGCGAATAGCGGTAGTTCACGTAGCCTGGTTCATAGATACCCGGCTTAACCATGGTGCCTGTTCGCAGTATGTTGAACGGCTCCCCCGCATCGGACGATGGATAGTCATAGTTGACATAACCTGGCGCTGACTCAGTGCCCGAGGCAAGAACAGAGCCAGACCAGATCAGGGAAAACATTACTAATAACGCAGCTTTCATCTCACACCTCCATCGGCAATCGCCGTTTTGTGTCTCACTGCCAAACTGACGCGCGGGCCGGCGAAATGTTACAACGCCAGAGGCATTTGACCCCCAGACCCTGGCCTGCTGATTCCTGCGTCTGCCGTGGAGTGGTATCGAGAAAAGCTGCCGAACCTGGAAACCATGATCGTCGAGGCAGGGCTTCACTACATTCAGGAGGATCAGCCGGAGAAAACCGGGCAGACGATTGCACAATGGATGACAGGCCGTGGGCTCTAAGGGACTGGCAACCCACGCAACCACTTTGGCCGGGAGGTCGGCAGGGGGCTTGGTGCCACTGCCGCTGCTGCCGCCGTCATCACGGCGCCGGGTGTGATCGAAGATCACCACCTGGGAAGCACCCGTGGCCTCACGCACCAGAGCCTCAATTTCCTGATAGTAGTCCTGCTCAACGTGCGCGTCGTCGTACAGGTCGTCAACAATGGTTGGTCGCCGGTGCAACTCTATGCCATGGCGGTCGAGCGACAGCTCCTGGCCTGAGTCCGCGCGTCGTGAATAGTCACCGCTCGGCGCTGGAGTTCAGCGTAATAGCGCGGCTCAGGCTCTCCGGTGAACGCTTCGGTGAGCGCGTAGGGGCGCTGCTCCGCCGGTACCATGAAGATAATCTCACCGGTTATCGTGCCTGCTGGAATACCTCGGCTTTCAGTCACCATAGTCATCCCCTCTTCGCTTTCAGGGCAGAGGCCATGGCCGAGCCACTACTTCCGATAACGGCACTATGTGGAATTTGTCATTCATCATTGGCGTTCCTTCCAAGAGGACGTGTTGAGACTGTCGTCGGTAAAGGCGTCGTACTGTTTCTTACGCCAAAGTGCATAAGCGGTCAGGACAACAAAGATCACCAGAGCAGGCAGCAGCACAAGGTCCAGATAGCCGGTGATGGCACTCAAACCCACCACGCCCAACAGAATGACAAGAACGGGCGTGAAACAGCACAAGGCGACAATCGCTGTGCCAATAACACTAACACGCAGCAGGGTTTTCGGATTTTTCATAACGCTACTCGGTATCGAATTCGGGATTAACACAGTAAGCTTACTTTCGTACCTGACTACGGGATCAAGCACCATGAACGCACATCTGATGATCATTGGCCCGGGCGCTGGCAGAGCGCAAACTGGCCGATGTGCGTGGAAAGTTTACCGGCCTGATGCCGATGGAATCTGTTCTGGACAATCTGGTGGAACCATGCCGATGCAGTGAGGACCCGCAACAGTGCACGATCATTCACTCTCTGCACGGGAACCCTTAATCAGCAACCGAGGAGGCGCAGCAATGACTGGAACACCACAGGATCGTGCCAAGGGCGCCATTCTCGGGGCTTTCGTGGGCGAAGCCCTCGGCGTGGGCCCCCTGGCATTACGATCTGAAGGAACTGCGACGTTGCCACGGCAACTGGATTGATGATTACACCACACCGGAACCCGGACGTTTCCATGATGGGCTCAAGGCTGGGCAGAATGCGCAGGCCGGGTTCATTCTGGAGTTGATGCTGCGCTCACTGATTGAACGCAAGGGTTATGACGAAGCGGATTTCTGCCAGCGTCTGGATAACGACCTTTTCCCGCTGTTGGATGGCAGCCCGCGCTAATGTCCCAGGCTATCAGCAACAATACGGCGCTGACCCAAAGCAGTGAAACCATGCTCTCCATGGGCGTTGGCTACGGCTGCATACTGGCTCGACTGGTTCAGGGAGACGCCCTGGATGCGCGAATTTCACAACAACCCTTGACGTGGAGAACGACGGGCGCTCTGTCTTTCGAACCCGTCACCACTAAATACCGGCTGGACCAGGCTACCAGCGTATCCGCAACATACTGAGCGTCCGCGGCCCTGGAGAGCAGGTGATCAGCATTATCCGGGGAAATAAAGCTCTATGGGCGTTTGGCCGCCTGCGACGAGCAATTTCATCAATCTCGAATTCAAAGAGTGACGCACAAGGAGGCCCGATGATAGACACCACACTCACCGACAGAGAATCCTACGTGGTTGCCGCACTTACCGGAGGCTGGGTTGCGGATGCGGCCAGCCTCGGGCTGCATTGGCTTTACGACAGCCAACGCATCTGTGAGGTTGCTGGCCAGTCACCGGAGTTTCTGCCGCCGAAGGCCGACTATTTCACCGGTGGCTTCGGTTATTTTGCCCATGATGGCAAACAGTCTGGCGATGTCAGCCATTACGGCGCAGCTACAGGGGTGTTGACCGGCAGCCTGCTGGCCAATGAAGGAAAGCTGGATATCCGCGATTACCAGCGCCGCTTTCGGGCTTTCTTTGGCCCCGGTGGTGATTGGCGGGGCTATATCGACAACCCGACCCGGGGCACTCTTAACAATCTGGACACCATTGAACAGAATGCCATCGAAAAAGCGCAATTGACCACTACCGCCAAGCTGACCGACAGACAGAAACGAGTCCTGGTGCAGAAGGTTTTGCCCTACACCCGCCGCCTGAGAGGCGATCAACTGGCTGACCCGGTCCGTAAGGCCATCAGCCTCACGTACCAGGAACCGGAGATACAGGAAGCGGGCGTGCATCTGGCCGCGACGATCGACCATCACCTGCTGCCGGAAAGCGGCGCCGACGACATGCAACTGCCGGCAGTCTCCAAATTGGCGCCACTGGTGGCCTGCTATTGTGGCAGCGAGAGACTGATGGAAGTAGCGGAGGCCGCCGTCCGGGTGACCAATCACAACGACGAAGCCGTGGCCTGGGCAAGGTGCGCAGCGCGACTACTGGACTATCTTTTCCGCGGTGAACCCCTGTCAGCGGCCCTGGACGCCGCGACCCGCGAAGCACCTGATCCGCAACACCTCAACAACGCCAGATCCGGCTCCGCTCTGGACGCTCCGGGCGCCGGTGACACCTACGGCCGCACGTGTTATCTGCATGAGGCAATGCCCGTGATCTTTCATATCCTGAACCACGCCCACGGCTTTACTGAGGCCGTTCGTGCCAACATCCGGTGTGGCGGCGACTCCTGTGGGCGGGCCTGGATCATCGGGCCGGCCATGGCGGCAATTTACGGCGTGGGAGGGGAGCGTGGCATACCCCTGAGCTGGTTGGCGCGGGTAACCGATGCCCCTGATATCCTTATGGATATTGAAAGACTTGTTAAAGGCTGATGATGTGTATCATTGCCCATTTTTCACCCCAGACTATGCTTCAGATAGGATGCACACCGGAAGGAGGTTTTATGAAAACACTACTGATCAAAACGCTATCGATAATTGCGCTGCTCGCAAGCGCAGCTCTGCACGCCCAGGATGCCCCCTTGAGAGTCGGGATGTCTGGCCAGTATTTCCCGTTTACCTTTGTGGAGCAGGATGAACTGAAAGGCTTCGAGGTCGATGTAATGAACGCTCTGGGCAAGGAAATGGGACGCGAAATCCAGTACCAGACCGCCAATTTCTCCGGCCTGTTTGGCATGCTGGAATCCGGGCGCATCGACACTGTCGCCAACCAGATCACCATCACCGAAGAACGCCAGAAGGCGTACATTTTCAGCGAGCCTTATGTCTATGACGGTGCTCAGGTGGTGACCAAGGAAGGCAACACCGAAGTCGAGGGCGTGGAAGATCTGAAAGGTAAGACCGTCGCCGTAAACCTGGGCTCCAACTTCGAGGCCCTGTTGCGGGAACTGCCCTATGCGGACGAAATCAATATCAAAACCTACGAGAGCAATCTGGAGCGGGACACCGCACTGGGCCGCGTGGACGCTTTCGTGATGGACCGAGTCAGCGCCAGCCAGATCATCAAGGACAAGCCCCTGCCTCTGGAACTGGCCGGCCCGACATTCTCACAGATCACCAACGCCTATCCGTTCCGTGACACCGAAACCGGGAGGGCACTGCGGGATGAGTTGAACCGGGCGCTGACATCCCTGCGGGACAACGGAACCCTGGCGTCCATCTCAGAGAAATGGTTCGGCACCGACATCACCCAGCCCTGAGGGGCACCACCAAGGCCTGATTCCCTATGGACGTGTTGAACGTCGAATACATGCTTGGGCTGGTACCTGTGCTGCTCGGGTACCTGCCACTCACCCTGCAACTCGCTGGCGTCGGGATGGTACTGGCACTGATCCTTGCCTGCCTGTTTGCCGTTGTTCGTGTGCTGGGCATTCCGGTGCTGAATCAACTGACCATCGTGTTCATTTCTTTTTTCCGGGGCACTCCGCTGCTGGTTCAGCTGTTCCTGTTCTATTACGGTCTGCCACAGTTGGTCAGCGCATTGACGGTTATAGACGGCGTTACCGCAACCATTATGGGCCTGACCATGCACTTTTCCGCGTACATGGCGGAATCGATTCGCGCCGCCATCCTGGGCGTGGACCGCAGCCAGACCGAGGCCGCCCTGTCGATCGGCATGACCAACAGCCAACTGATGCGCCGGATCGTCCTGCCCCAGGCCACCCGGGTGGCACTACCCACGCTGATGAATTACTTCATCGACATGATCAAGGCCACCTCCCTGGCGTTCACCCTGGGCGTCACGGAACTGATGGGCGCCACCCAGAAAGAGGCCGCTGGCAGCTTCCTGTACTTCGAGGCCTTTATCGTTGCCGCCGTTATGTACTGGATCGTCGTTGAGATGCTTTCCAAACTTCAGCACTACCTGGAAATCCGCCTGAACAAGGCCTACAGCCGATGATCAAACTGGCATCACTGAGTAAGCATTTTGGCAAGACCGTGGTTCTCGACGGCATCGATCTCACCATTGAAGAAGGCGAAATCGTCGTCATCATCGGCCCGTCGGGAACCGGAAAGTCCACTCTGCTGCGTTGCGTCAACTTTCTGGAACAGCCCACCACTGGCACGATAACCGTTGGCGACCTGACCGTGGATGTGAACCGCGCCAGCCGGGCGGACATTCTCTCCATGCGCCGGCGAACCGCGTTCGTATTCCAGAACTATGCGCTGTTTTCCAACAAGACCGCTTTGCAGAATATCGCAGAACGGTTACTCGTGGTGGATCGGTGGCCCAAGGAAAAGGCCTATCAGCGCGCCCGGGAAATACTGGATCAGATAGGCCTTGCTGACAAAGCAGATGCCTATCCGGCGTCCATGTCCGGTGGCCAGCAGCAACGGGTCGGAATCGGCCGCGCCATGGCGACAGGCGCAGACGTCATCCTCTTTGACGAGCCTACGTCGTCGCTTGACCCCGAGTGGGTGGAAGAAGTGCTGGGGTTGATGAAACAGCTGGCGTCAGAACGTCAGACCATGATGGTGGTCACCCACGAAATGTCCTTCGCTCGGGACGTGGCCGACCGCGTGATCTTTATCGACGGCGGTCGAATCGTGGAACAGGGGCCTCCCAGTGAGATTTTCCATAATCCCAGGGACCCACGAACCAAGGACTTTTTGAAGAAGATCCTGGCCACCAATCCGGTATGAACGAAGGCGTTAACGCCGTTACCAGGTTTCCCCAAACGGCCGGATGTCCAGCTCAAAGGTCCAGGCGGACGGATGCTGCTGGCACAGATTCCAGACGGCGTCCGCTACCGCAGCCGGTTTCACGAAGAAATCGTCAGGCTTGTCTGCCAGCGCCTCGCGGGTACGAGGCAGGTCCACCACACCATCAATCACAACGCTAGCCACATGGATCTTCTCCGGCCCGAGCTGGCGGGCCATCGACTGCGCCAGACTGCGTTGGGCGGCTTTTGCCGAAGCAAATGGCGCGGTGTTGGCGCGCCCGCGGGTCGCCGCCGAAGCACTGGTAACGATAATGCTGGCCGAGTCATGCTCCCGTAGCTGCGGCAAGACCGCCTTGGTGGCGGCCACCAGACCCTGGACATTGATGCGCCAGTTGGCTTCGAAGTCCTCCAGGCTGGCGTCTTCGACGCTCTTGAAAACTCCACCACCAGCGTTATAAAGCAGCACTGAGGCGGGCCCAAGTTTGTCCCTGATCGAAGCCAGTACCGAACCTATCTGTTCCGGTTCCATCAGGTCGCAGGCAAAGGCATAGGTGTTGGATATCGATTGCTCAAGCTGCAGCAGGTAATCTTTACTGCGCGCCAGCATCGCCACCTGGTAGCCTTCATCGCTGAACCGTCGCACAAAGGCCTCGCCATTGCCCGGTCCTACACCCATCACAATACATACCTTGTTCATTCGTCGTCTCCCACCGGCTACACCGGTTAGCTTGTCGGAGCGTTGTCAGTCCCGCGTTGACGGGCACGGCGCTCCGCAGGGTGCACATGCTGTCTCATCTCGCTGGCTCAACGCCGTTTCCACATTACCTTGCCCGGAATTGAACGCAAAGGTCGGACTTCTCAGGTGGTCCGCCATGATCAATGCCAGAATAATCGACAACATAATGACAATACGGGTTCGGCTGTAAGCTCTGTCCATCGTGTCCTCACGCATCAGTTGGGCAGCCGGAACCAGGGCCGCAGGCGAATGCCGATCAGTGACCCGACAAACGCGCTGGCAAACCAGACCCAGGCGTGCAGGCTGGCCGAGGCAATGCCGGAGAACAGCGCCCCGATGTTGCAGCCAAAGCCCAGGCGGGCACCGTAACCGAGCAGCAAACCACCCACCACGGCAGCGAGGAACTGGCGACCTTCGGGGCGGTTGCGGCTGGCTTCATTGAACCGGTTGGCCAGACCCGCCGCCAGCATGGCGCCCAGCAAAAGCCCGAAGTTCATTACCGAGGGAATGTTGGTGAGCACCGAATCCTTCAGGGCCATGGCCGGATAGTCCCAGGTCCAGAACTCAAACTGGGCCATGTTGACGCCAACCAGCTCCAGGGCCTTCGCCCCCCAGACGTTGAAGGCAAAAGTAATGCTCCAGGGCGCGCCGCCGATGGCCAGAGTCAGAGCATTGCCAACAGCCAGGATCAGAATCGCCCAGGTGAACGGCCAGCGGCCACTCAGCAATGTTCTGAGCATACCGTGACTCTGGCTTTTCCAGAGCAACTCGCCGCGCTCGACATTGCCATGGGCCTTACGTTCGATACGGTTGACCCACCAGGCAATCAGCCCGAGCCCCACAAGCTGCATCAGAATGGCGCCGCTGACCCCAAAGGTGTTTACAAGAGGTACCGGATCAAAACCGGGCTGGTCCAGCCACCAGGGCAGATGGATGGACCCCAGTACCGCGCCGGCGATAAAGAACACCAGCGTAACCACCATGCGGATGTTGCCGGCTCCCACCGTAAAAAGGGTACCGGAACCGCAACCACCGCCCAGTTGCATACCAATGCCGAACAGGAAGGAGCCCACCACCAGGGATGTGCCCACAGGCGCAACGGCTCCCACCAGACCCGCCTGACCACTGTGGAGCATTGGCACCATGATCAGGGATGTCAGCCCGAAAAGCAAAAGCTGGGCCCGCATGCCGGCGCCACGCTTCTTGACCACCAGGTTGCGCCAACCAGCGGTGAACCCAAAGGCACCGTGGTACAAAGCCATGCCCAGTAAGGTACCGATCACAAACAGCGCCACCATGAACGGGGCGGTTTCCAGCCAGATCAACCCGCCCAGGAGGACGAGGCCCAACAGCGCCGTTGATACAATGAATCGGTCCACCTGCCAGCCAGGCTGCTGGAGCCCGGGCTGGAGGACAGCGGTATCAGCCATGAAATATCACTTTTTGCCAGATCAGTTAAAAACGTCCAGAAGCTTGCCAAGGCCTTTCTTCGCCACCTGCAATGGGCGGCTACTGTCCTGGGACCACTCCGCCATGGAGCCGTCATACAGCGCAACTTCTTCAAACCCTGCCAGTTCGCTCAGCACAAACCAGTCGGTTGCGGCCCAGTGGCCGGTATTGCAGAAAGCGATGGTACGTGTAGCCGGGTTCAGTTCAGCCTCGTTTACCCTTGCGGTGATGCTATCTTCGTTCAGGTACCAGGCACTTTTACGCTCACCCAGGAAGCCGGCATGTGGCAGGCTTCTTGAACCAGGAATGGTGCCCGGCGCCTTCGCCGCGGGCGACTGGTTCTCTCCGCGGAAATAGTCTGATGGCCGGGCATCCACCAGTTGTGCCTGGGTGCCGCGGGCTTCTTCAACTTCCTGTAGGGAGGCAATCAGCGCCTGCTGGAGTGAGCCCTCGAAGTCAGCCACCGGGCGTTGGTCACCTTCGCCACTGACGGTTTCAAAGCCTTCAGCTTTCCAGCCGGCAAAGCCGCCATTGAGGATGGTTACCGCATCATGGCCCAACACGCGGAAGGTCCAGTACACCCGGGCAGCACTGCCAAAATCCGTTGCTCCGGTGCCGGCGGGTACGATCACCACGGTATCGTCATTACCGATACCGAGTCCGCCAATCAGGCGCTCCAGGCTTGCAACAGGTGGCAACAGGCCGGCCACGCCGTTCCGGCTTTCACGCCAGCCGTCGCCGGTGTAGCTGCTGTATATGGCTCCGGGAATATGGGCTTGCTGAAAGCTGCTGCGATCCCCTCCGTCATCAATGCCGGAACGGACGTCCAGCACAACCAGATTCTCCCGGCCGAGGTTGGCGTCAAGCCATTGGGCGTCGACCAAGGGTGTTGCCTTTTTTTCACCGGCCATGGCCAGCGAACTTGCAAAAACCAGAACAATAGCCAACAAACGGCTCATTGTGGTTCTCCTCTGCCATGAATTCTTGAACGATCATTATGGATCCAATAGAACGTAATGCATAGGCGTGTTTTTAGTGTATTTTTTTATAAACAAATCGCCTATTTTTCTTCCGGTCTTCACTGGAAACCTTTAGTGAGAACAGCGGTTAACGGAACTTTGGAAAATTGGCCGGCTTATTAAGGGACCAGTCATACTCGATGAACGTCAACTCTGAAGTGCCCTCAATTCGATCCGCCAGGGCTGAATCCGCCCACTTTTCGATAAACGCCTTTCGAGAGCCGGAAGCCTCCACGAAATCACCCTCGTACCATTTGAACAATTCCGTGACATGGAGAGTGTCGCCCTTGATCTCAAGATGACGTTTGGTTGCAAAGGCACGACGAGTGTTCTCTGCCAACAGACCTTCCAGGTTGTCGGCGGTGTAGACCACATCCCTTAATGGAGGGCAACCAACAGAGGCACAATTCACCGCAAAGTGGACTCGCGCGTCCTTCCAGCCTTTATCCGCGTAGGCCTCGCCGAGCAGGATGTCTTTTTCCATCTGATTGAGACTGTATGCCCGCCCATCGATGAGGAACTTTTCCCGGTCAAAAACACTGTCCACAAAGGGATTGACGCGACCGCCGTAGTCCCACACCGAGTCAACGAGTTCTCCGTCCGGTCGCTCAGTCAGGATCTGGTCGATCATGAAGAAATTATAGGCGTTGAGCCAGAAGGCAACGGATTCAGACTCTCCGTCGAGGGAGCGGATGTCGAAATCTGCCAGGCGGTCACGCTGATCCGTTACCAGGCCGTCGGTCTGTGATGAGGCCAGGGCTGCCTCATAGTCAAATGCGGAAACCAGGCCACCCTCGGCCGTTGTCGACTCTGTCAGGTGCTGCGTTAACAGACGCTGAAACGGGGCAAAAGTTGCTTCATCGGCGGCAGCGGTCAGCGGCATGATTGCGGCGAGCATTATCAGGCATATCAATCGTCCAGGTTTGTTCACATCACTCTCCATCGGTCTACAGGTTCCACGGGTCTACAGGTTTATCGCCTTTGTTCTTTCACCGACACGAAAGGCCGATAATTGTTACAATGCAATTAGTATTGATAATCGATTACATTTAGTTTAGTTTCCGCATCGTGACGAAAAACAATCATCAGGTGCCGAGAACCATGCTCAAACAACCCCACGCACTACGCTATTCCCTGATCCTCGCGCTTGGATGCGCCACAACCGCAACTGCTCAGGAAGGCACCGATCAGGCACCGCAATCCCTTGATACCCTTGAAGTAACCGCCACTCGCGGTCTCGACTCCCTCAACGTTAACCCCGGTGCGGTCACCGTGGTTGACCGTGACGCCATCGACAAACAATCCTCGTTGGGTGGCAACGTGGGCGATATTCTGGCCAAAACCGTTCCAGGCCTGTCGCCCTCCACCCACGGTTTAACCAGTGTGGCGCAGACGCTGCGTGGCCGAAACCTGTTCGTGCTGATTGACGGCATTCCCCAGACCATCAGCCTGCGCGACGGCCTCCATTCCCTGAATTCCATTGACCCGTCATCCATCGAACGCATTGAAGTTATCCGGGGTTCAAACGGTGTGTATGGCTTCGGTGGTACCGGCGGCATCATCAACATCATCACCCGCAAGAACGAGAAAGGCGCCCCCCTATACCGCACCGAACTGAATGGCGGTTTCTCCACCGAGCACATCAAGGACAGCGAACAGTTCGGCCTATCCCAGAGCGTAATCGGTGGTAAAGGCTCCTTTGACTACCAGTTCCGAGGCTCCTACGAACAACGCGCTAATTTCTTCGATGCCGATGGCGACCGTATTCCGCCGGACCCGAACGGTCAGGGCGGCATTGCCGACTCCCGCGAGTTCGATGTGCTGGCAAAACTCGGCTTTGATCTGGATGCCGACAAGCGCCTGGAACTGACCACCAGCTACTACGACATCAAACAGGACACCAATTACGTCCTTGAAGCAGGCGTGTACGGCGAGCAGAAAACCCGCGCCGTCAAAGGCGACCCGGGTGGCAAGGATCAGGGCACGGAAAACCTGAACGTGAACCTGACCTACAGCGACCGACAGCTGTTCGGCGATACCTCGCTGGGTGCGCAGCTGTATTATCGCGATTACATGACCCGATTCGGATACTTCGCCACCTTCTACCCCGGTGGTGGGCAATCGCTGACCGAATCAGAGCGCATCGGCTCCCGCCTCGACTTTGAGACGCCGTTTGACGTCATGTCTGGGGCCAAGCTGCTCTGGGGCCTGGACACGCTGCTAGAAACCACAGCCCAGCCGTTGGAAGACGGACGGACGTTCGTACCTGAAATGGACCAGAACAGTGTGGCGCCGTTCCTGCAGGCGGAGCTTCGGCTGAATCCGAAGTGGACCGTTAACGCCGGTGTCCGCTACGAAAAATTCTGGTTCGAGGTGGACGACTACACCACGGTGTTTGGTGCGGACGTCGAAGGCGGAGAGCTTGAGTACAGTGAAACGGTCTTCAATACCGGGGCCCGGTATCAAGTGAACGATGTCTGGGCCGCAACGGCCAGCTTCTCCCAGGGCTTTACAGTGCCGGAGATTGGCCGCACGCTGCGCCAGCCGCAGCAGGGCACATCGCTGGATCAGATCCGTCCTGAGCCACAGGTGGTGGACAACTACGAGGTTGGCACCGAGGCCGTCTGGGATCGCGCCGATCTTGCACTGACGCTGTTCTACAGTGAGTCGGAACTGGGAACCAGCCTTGCGGCAGCCAACGCCAACGAGCCCATTCCCGTGCTGCGCAGCCCTGAACGTATCTACGGTTTCGAGGCAGAGCTCAACACCTATCCCACCCGCGACCTGAGCGCCGGCGGCACCTTTACCTGGATGGAAGGCAAAGTCGATTCTGACGATGATGGCAGCTACGACACCTACCTTGCCGGCAACCGGATCTCACCACTCAAGCTCACTGGCTATGTGGAACACGACACCACTGCGCGCTGGAGCAATCGCCTGCAGGCCCTGGTCGTAGGTGATCGCGACCGGTTCAGCGGCAGCGGTTTTGGTCAGGGCGAGGTGGAGTCCTTCACCGTTCTGGATCTGACCAGTACCTGGCGGACCGGCAACGGGGATATCACTCTGGCCATCAACAATCTGCTGAATGAAGACTACTTCCCGGTGATCTCGCAGATCTACAATTTCGACACCCAGTACACCACCGCACCAGGCCGTTCGGTTATGGTAAGTTATGGGGTCGACTGGTAAACGGTAGACTGGCAGAACCCCACATAAGGCCGCTCAACGCGGCCTTATGTCTTTTACCATCCAGCAAACCGACGCCGTGGGCCCTTCTTCCAGGTCCGCACAGGTGTCGACACGCACGACCTCCATCGTGCCGCAACGGGCAACCAGAGTTCCGGCATCATCATTCGAAGCCCAGCCCACTTGCACCGTAACCTCCTTGCTGTCATCGCAGGCAGCCTCCGGACCGACCGACAGCTCCGCACGGGTGTTTCTGTCTGCGAGCCATTCCAGGGCGGATATTTCAGCGCACTGCTGGGCAGGCGTCAGCAGCGACTGGCCACGATAACAGGGCAGGTAGGGAAGGCCATTTGCTTCATGCTGCAGAAAAGGCAGCACCTGCTCCGGTGCCACGCGGCCATATTTGCGCATGGACGGGAACACCATGATGCTCGCCGCAAGCCGACATCCGCCCAGATGGGAACTTTCCCAGACCTCAAACGGCAGGTTCCGGTCTGCGACCGTGCGGACGAGCGCCTGATAGGCCGCATATCCAAACTTGGCACAGCACTTGTCCTTGCGGCCATGGGTGCAACACAGCACCAGGGAGTCTGTCATCGCTGCGCCGGCCCACCCACTCAGGTCATTGCCGGACGCCAGGGCGTCCAGAAACGCCGGCAGGTCCCGCCGCTCAACGTCAAAGCTGCGGCCCTCCGGTAACAGATAGAGGCGGTGACTGAGCGCCGGACGACCACGCTGGTCGATCAGATTTACACGCCGCCCGCTGGCCGCAAGACGATTGATCCGTGATGTCAGGTCGTCATCCATATCACGGGCGATTCGCAGGCTTCGCGACCACTTCGGCCGCGGCCAACTGATCAGCAGATTGCTCTCGGCATGGGTTGCTGTACCGGCAAGAGGATCGCCGGCCTCAATACTATCGACAGCACAGAACCGATGGGCGGAGGCTCTCATGCCGTTGCCACCGACGAGGTAAAGGCAGTGGTCTCTGCCACGGTCCGTTTTACCGGCACACAAACTGGCCGGCCCGCCAAGGGTTCACGGATAACCTGGGCATCAAGATCAAACACCTGCTTCAGGTTGTCGGCGGTAAACACGGTCTCCGGCGGACCGTCGTGCAGAATCCGGCCGGCCTTCATCATCACCAGACGGTCGGCGTAGGCCGCCGCCAGGTTGAGGTCATGGAGCACGACCAGCAGAGTCCGCCCCTGGGTGTGAGCCAGGGATACCAGCAGTTCCAGCAGATCCACCTGTACCTTCAGGTCCAGAAACGTGGTGGGTTCATCGAGCAGAAGCAGATCGGTTTCCTGCGCCAGCACCATGGCAATCCAGCAGCGTTGGCGCTGCCCGCCACTGAGCGCATCCACCGGTCGGTCCGCAAACGTCACAACATCCGCCACCGCCATGGCCTCCTCAACGGCGGCTTCATCGTGCCGGGACCACTGGCGCATCAGGCTCTGATAGGGGAAGCGCCCAAGCCCGACCAGCTCCCTGACGGTCAGGCCATCCGGTGCGGTGGGGCTCTGTGGCAGTATTCCGAGCCGTTGTGCGACGGTGCGGGTGGGCTGACGATGAATGTCGTTGCCATCAAGAAGCACCTTGCCGGCACTGGGGGCCAGCGTCCGGGCCAGGGTTTTCAGCAGGGTGGACTTGCCCGAGCCATTCGGCCCCAACAGAACGGTGACACTGCCCTCGCGCACCGTGAAATCCACGTCCGTCAGCACCTGCCGGCCGTCGTATCCCGCGCACACGGCTTCACCCCGCAGTCGCGGCTGGCCATCGTAATCCGTGGAGGGGGCATGTCGATTCAGGGGCATATTGGCGTCGCTTTCGGATGAAGTCAGATGATATTATCTCCCATTCTCATTATCAAATCGGCACCATCAACTCGCCCCCATCAAATAGGCTCTTTGTTGCTGTTCGCCAAACAACCGGATTTACCATGCACCGCTACGCCAGCTTCCTGCTGATCGTTACCTGCCTCTTTCAGCCTCCCGCAGCCATCGCTGCCATCGTAACTACCCCGGCAACCACCGTGGAGCATGCCCTAGGCCAAGCAACCATCACGGGCCGGCCTGATCGCGTGGTATCCCTGTATCAGGGCGCCACCGATACCGCTGTGGCGCTGGGGATCAAACCCATAGGTGTGGTGGAGTCCTGGACCGAAAAGCCGATGTATCAGTATCTCCGCGAAGACCTTCAGGGCGTGACTTTTCTGGGGCTGGAGACCCAGCCTGACCTGGAACGCATCGCCTGGCTGTCGCCGGACCTGATCGTCGGCGCCAGAAACCGGCATCGCACCATCTACCCCTTGCTGCAGCGCATCGCGCCCACCGTCATACCGGGCGATGTCTACGATTTCAAGGCGCTGCTTACGCTGATGGCAACAGCCACCGGCCGCACGGCTCGTGGTGAGGAACTGCTGACGCACTGGCAGGAACGGGTTGAGGATTTCAGAACCCGAATCCGCCAAAAGCTGGGTGAACAGTGGCCCCAGGAGGTGGCCATCCTGAGTTTTCGGGCCGACCATGCCCGCATCTACTATGGTGGCTTTGCCCGTTCCGTGCTGGACGAGCTTGGCTTCACTGCTCCGGCCTCCCATCGCCAGGATAGCTGGGGCATAAAACTCACCAGCCAGGAAAGCATCCCGGCCATGGATGCCGAGGCGGTCTTCATCTTCATGGAGGACGATCCCGCCGTTCGGCGCACGTTCAACACCTGGTCCAGCCACCCCCTATGGAAAAACCTGCAGGCCGTACGGCAAAACGATGTCTATCAGGTGGACCCGGTCACCTGGAACATGGGCGCTGGCATCATCGCCGCCAACCGGATGCTGGACGCGCTCTACAAGCACTATGGCCTCCATCAACCTGAACACCGGGGGTGTGCACCATGCTGACCACCCTACAGGCAAGAATGCTCGGAACCCTGCTCTGTCTCGGTCTTCTGCTGGCCGCCACGGTATCGAGCCTGATCTTCGGTCACATTCCTGTCTCGCTGGAGATGCTGGCCAACAGCATTGTGGATTACGACCCCGGTTCGCTGGAACATCTGGTTATTCACACCGAGCGCTTCTCGCGCACCGTGACCTCGATGATCGTGGGTTCCGGCCTGGCCATTGCCGGGGCGCTGATGCAGACGCTGACCCGCAACCCACTGGCGTCACCCGGCATTCTGGGCATCAATGCCGGCGCCATGTTTTTCGTGGTCGTCGGCGCCACGCTGCTTTCGCTGACTTCGCCGTCGCAACTGGTATGGGCCGCCTTTACGGGTGCGGCCACGGCCGCCGTGCTGGTGTATTTCCTGGGGCAGGAAGCCGGGCGCGGTGTTTCCCCCGTACGCACGGTGCTCGCCGGCGTCGCGGTTACAGCGCTGTTCGTATCCTTTGCCCAGGGGTTGCTGATCCTCAACCAGGACCGTTTCGAAAGCATCCTGTTCTGGCTGGCGGGTTCCGTTTCAGGGCGCGAACTGGATGCAATCGTGCCATTGTTGCCGCTGTTCGGCGGCGCCCTGATTCTGGCGCTGCTGTTGTCACGGCAACTGAACCTGCTTGGTCTGGACGATGAGGTTATCCGCGGCCTGGGGCTCAGAGTAGGGCAGGTGCGACTGCTGATCGGTCTGGTGGTGATCGTACTGGCAGGCACGTCTGTCGCCATGGCAGGGCTGATCGGCTTTGTCGGCCTGATCGTGCCGCACATGGCCAGGGGGCTCTTTGGCACGGATCACCGCTGGCTGCTACCCCTGTCGGCCATTATCGGAGCCACGCTGCTGCTGGCTGCCGACACTATCGCGAGGCTGGTGATTCCCCCCCAGGAGATTCCTGTGGGCGTCATGACGGCGCTGCTAGGCACACCGTTGTTCCTCCACCTCGCCCGACATGTGAGGAAGGTGGCATGAGCCGTAGCCTGATACTTCGCTCCCGCAATGACCGCTGGTCAATCAAACTCGGTACCAGGGTCCTGGTGGTCACCGGTATTCTGGCGGTATTGCTGGCCGCCAGCAGTGTCCTCGCACTGACGTCCGGCAGCCATCCCACGTCGGTTACGGACGTACTCGGCACTCTGGTCGCCCCGAACCAGTCAGAGCTGGCCCTGATTATTCTGGAAATTCGCCTGCCGAGAATACTCATGGCCATTATGGTGGGCGCGGCGCTGGGCTCAGCCGGACTGATCCTGCAAGGTCTGGTGAGAAACCCACTGGCGTCGCCGGATGTGATTGGCATCACCAGCGGGGCGTCGGCCGCGGCGGTGCTGTTTCTCTGGCTCGGGGGCATCACCGGCACCTCGCTGCTATTGGCACCCGTCGCCATGGGGGGCGCCTTTGTCGTGGCCCTGGGCATCACGGCTATGGCCTGGCACCGCGGGATCAGCCCTGCCAGGCTGGTACTGGTGGGCGTCGGGCTGGCAGCCGGGCTCACCGCCGTGACCACCCTGCTATTGGTACTGAGCCCCGATGCCACCGCGATGAATGCTTATATCTGGCTCACAGGCAGCCTCTACGCCTCGCAGTGGCACGACGTCACCGCCCTGGCACCCTGGCTGATGGTGTGCTGGCCCCTGGCGCTGATCAGGCTCAGACACCTCGATGCACAATCCATGGGGGAAGATATGGCGCTGGGCCTGGGTAGCGCCCTGCAAGGCCATCGTTTGCTGTTTCTGATGTTGGCCGTGGCGCTAGCAGGCTCCGCCGTGGCCTATGCCGGTGCGGTCGGGTTCATCGGCCTAATTGCGCCACACATGGCTCGGCGGCTGGTCAGTAGTGGACACACAGGGCTGTTGCCCATCGCCGCACTGATCGGCGCGTTGATTCTTCTTTATGCGGACTGGGTGGGTCGGGTTGCGTTCATACCCAGGGATCTACCGGCAGGCATTTTCGTTGCGGGCATCGGCGCGCCCTTCTTCGTCTACCTGCTGTACCGACTCAGGCGGGAACTGGGGTGACAGTATAAGCCCGGAGCACTGGGGCCCCGGGCTTTCGCAGGCCGACTGATCAGAAGTCGAGCTGGTAACCGAGGGTGACGGTGCGGCCACGGCCCTGGAAATAGTACTCGTCACTCACCCGGGCAGACTGGGAGTAGTATGTGAAGTAATCCTTATCCAGCAGGTTCTCGATGCCCAGGGAGAGCTTCCCGGCACCGGTCCGGTAGGCGACAGATCCATCCACCAACCCGTATCCGTCGAAGTCCAGGTCATCCCCTTCGATGTCGCGGTCCAGGAACTGGGTGAACTGAAGGTGGCTCGACAGCGTCTTCGTCCAGGCAGCTGACCAGCTCAGTTTCAGGGTTTCCGGGGCAATATTGATACCGCTCAGCTCTGTATCTACATCACCATCACCGTCAGTGTCGGATTCACCATCGGCATAGGTGTAGGAAAACGCCAGATTATGCGCATCGTTCAGGTCCGCGTCGGCGGTGACTTCCACACCCTGGATCTCGGTTTTTTCCCGGTTGCCAACCCAAGTACCGTTCACTTCCGTCAGGCGCTCACCAAAGTCGGAATCCGACTCGTAGTAACTCACCTCAACGTGATAGCGGTCCCAGTCGAACCGGCCACCGATCTCACGGTTATCGGTGATGATCGGCTCAAGTACCAGCAGATTATCAACATCCTGCCCCGCGTCGCTGATTCCCCGCAGCACACGGCCAACATCCGGCATGCCGAAGCCCTCAGAATAGTTGGCAAACAGCTGCAACTGGTCCGTGGCCTGATAGACAACACCCGCATTGAACAGGGTTTCGTTGAAATCCGGATTACCACCCTGGACGGTGACGTTATCCTGGGTGACATTGCTACGGTCGATGGTGTTGTAGGTGTCGACCTTAAGCTCCGCATGTTCATAGCGAACACCGGTGTGCAGGGTCAAACGGTCGGTGACCGCAACATCGCCCTGCAGGAAGGCTGCAACATTGCGAAACTGCGATTTGGGTACGTAGGTACGCCCGGTTTCCACCAGCGTCTGGCGGGTTTCATCCTGAAGAACATCCAGCCCCGTTGTCAGGGTCAGGTAATCGTTCAGCAGGCCATCGCGGGTGAGGGTCAACTTGGCGCCCACCTTGTCGGATTCATTGCGGGTCTGATCGAGCTGGTCGTTGCCATTGGCGTCCACGTAGGGGAAGAAAGGCGTGGTGGCAAACCGGGCCCGGAAGGTCTGGCTGTACAGCTGGGTATCCACCTGATTGCCCAGCCAATCGCCGTGCGAGTATGAAAGACGGGCAGTGGTGACCTCATTCTCTCCGGGCTCCCCATCAATGATGCCTGGACGTGCGGTTGTAGGTACTCCGTTGTCTCGGTCGCCGGGTACCGGGACGTAGCCACCCTTGCCTTCCAGTTGAAAGCGGTTGATGAAAAACTCCACGTTCTGGTCGTCGTCCAGCCAGTAACCCAGCTTGGCCAATACGTCATAGCTTTCCGTATTCTGAAGTTCACCGGGATAGGCCACGCCGATCAGGCGGTCCTCACCGTCGTAGAACACTCCGCGCTCCTGGATGTTCCCCCCCAGAAGATAGTCCCAGCGGCCCTGCTGACCGCTGATCCGGTAGCCTACCTTGTAACCCTGACCATCGGAATCCACATCGTCGTCACTGGTCACGCTGGCCGACACAGACTGGGACATCTCGCCGCTGTCGGGCCTGCGGGTCACAAAATTGATGATGCCACCGGTCGCCCCAAGACCATGCTCAGCACTGGCGCCGTGGATCACTTCGATCCGCTCGACCATGTCCAGATCGATGGTGTAGCTGTCCCGTGCGCTATCCCGCAGCGGGTTGCTCTGGGGCACACCGTCCACCAGAAACAGGGGTGAACGGCCCCGGAAAGTTTCACCGGCATTGGACAGCTTCTGACGGCCCGGAGAATAGGAAGGAATCAGGTTGCTCAGCACCTGGCCGGGGTCGTTGGAAATCGCCTGCTGTTGCTCGATCTGCTCGCGGGTAATGATGGTTGTCTTCTGCGGAGTCTCTCCCGCTGTACTCTTGTTGCGGGTGGCGGTAATAACCAGGTCAGGTAACGCTTTGGCGTTGTCGCCGGACTGGGTATTGGAGGAAGATTGCGCCAGCGCAGGGCCGTGGACAGCCGCTATGGCCAGGGCCAGCAACAGGGGACGTGACTCCGGAGTTTTCATAGACAAATCTCGAATGGTTAATGCATTTTGCCCACACCCACATGAATGACAGGCATTACCTCATGTTAATGAAGCGCAAATGCTAACAATTCTCATTGTCTATATCAAAACTCCGATTCTCACACCGATAGGCGTTTGACCGCCAGCCGGGAAACGGTATTGTGGCCAGTCAGTCTTTGCGTAAATCCGGATTCAGCGTGTAGGTACCGGTCACCCGGGCGCTGGCCAGAACGTGACCCGCCATGGCTTCACGAACCGCGGCACCGTCAAACTCTCCCTCCAGGCCCAGACTGTCCACATCCAGAGCGTGCACTTCGTAGTGGTAATGATGAAGGATTTCATCGTTCCAGGGTGGGCAAGGACCGTCGTAACCGGCATAGGTGCCCGCCATGTCTGGATTGCCAGCCAGGAACTGGGTGTAGTTGTTTACGCCACGGAGTCCGATCGGCCCCGGGCCGGGCTCCTTGCCCTTGGGAATCACACCATCGCTGTCCTCACCCTCGGGAATGCGGGATGTGGAGGCCGGCACATCCACCAGCAGCCAGTGGAAGAAATCCACCCGGGGAATGTCCTTCGACACGGTTTTGCCTTCCTGATTGACGTCGTCCGCCACGCTGGGCACGTCCGGGTCAAACATCA
>OJDD01000163.1_pt1 | contig 21104 bp, 17 predicted proteins | sample 1592591 | NCBI WGS metagenome assembly OJDD01 (sample SAMN05416809, study PRJEB24817) | seawater metagenome | isolation source: Sea water | place: Canada:Atlantic | collected 2013-07 | reverse complement strand
CGAGATAGCGTAGCGTCTCGTGGGCTCGGAGATGTGTATAAGAGACAGCTCCTATACGGAAGCTATTCATTAATATTGTTATTGGAATCGTTGCTATAAAAACTAATGCACGTTTCCAGAATGATGCTTGATAAAAATAAGCAGCAATAAAACCCAAGCTCATCAAGGGGAACAAGTACCTCAAACCGCTGCAAGCTTCAACCACCTGTAGTTGATAAACCCCTAAGTCGATAACATTCCCCTCCAAAAACACAGGGATCTGGCACAGTCGAATAAAACTGACGCCTAATGAAGAAGAAATTAGCTGCAACTTAGCCGTTAACAACACCTCAATCACATAAGGTAAAGGAATAGCAAACAATAATAAGAGTATAGGGGTCACCGTATACCGCGTCCCTTTACCAATTGTGACTAGTGATACGCCAATTAAAGCCAATACAAAGGCGTATTGGATCAACAAATATAGAGCACTGACTTCACCAATAAAAAATACAATAGAGGCAATAATAATTAACCAAACACCTGACCACTGTGGAGTAGCAACAGACGATAAAATTAGCCCCTTTTTCTCCCAAAGTATATATAAGGTAACTAATGGAATTAAAAAGCCATGACTATACTCTTCTTGATTTTCCCATCGAAAAAAGGCTTCAGACAAACCGTTCCAATATGCCCATATAGCCACGCCCAATGCTAGCAATAACAACCCTGTTTGTTTTGTACTTACCAATCGACCTCTCCCTTTGATTTTTATTTTCCTAAAACTTAATGTTCAATATTAAAGCGGTGCCACACATTATTTAGTTTAAACAAGGCCTTAATTCGTTTTGGCACATTGGTAAGTATTAATTTTCTACCTTGTTTTACCAAACGTGCCCGAAACAGCAATAAAGTGGCAATAAATGCTGCATCGATATAACTTAGCTGAAAGCAATCCATTGTCACCTGTCCTTTTTCTTCACTAAGTATAGATGAAAAAACATGTTTTACCGATTCTAAGGTTGAAACCTTAAAGCTCCCTTTTAAAAGAACCACTCCGTCAGCTTTTCGTGACAGACTAATTGTACATGCTTGTGTGTAACATGCTGAACGTTTAAGTAAACGATCATAAACCGCCAATGGGAAAATATAAATTAACAACATTTTAACAAACATTAAACCGTCGTAAGAATACCGTTTCCACAAGCTAGGCTCCTGCTTAATACGCCACAACCACTCCATGCCAAACCGTTGCCAGCGCTCTGGAGCACGTTGAATACCCCCCGCTACAAAATTGATGACTGCGCCTAAATGGCTAATAACAGGTGCATTCAAATACTCTCGGTTTTTTTGAATCCAAGCCTGTCCTTTCTTAGCGCCCAAAGCTACCACAATAAAATCTGGTTTCGCTGCATTAATTTCATCAAGAATAGCCCCATCACTCATTTGCTCAATAGACACAAACCCAGGATCATGAAAACCGCAACTATGCATACCGACACTGCTTTCATTTAATTGCTTATGCGCTCGCTCGGCTATACCTTGCTGCCCACCAAAAAAATAAACCCGTATTTTCTTTTTACGAGGGCGACGAGACAATTCATCAAACAACGTAGACCCTGCCACCCGTTCCGTTATAGGCACACCGAGCAACTTAGCCACCCAAACCAACGGCATCCCATCAGCCACACTTAAGTCACTATCAACAACTGAATTAAAAAAAGCTGTATCCGATTGAGCCGCTATAGCAAAGTTAAGGTTTGGTGTTGAAATAAAGCAACGGGTATTCTGGTCTATTGCTTGCTCAATTAAGACCAGCGAATCGGTTAAGTTAACAGCATCGAATGGTAGACCAAGAATGCAAACCACATCACGCGTTAAAAGAACCTTATTCATCTTTTTTATCCCGTGATGTTTTAACCCAAGAGATTTCCCTTTTAAAAATAAAGGCCGCGTACACATAAAGCTTAGAAACAACATACACAGGAATGCCACACAATTCTTTAACGGTTAGATATTCACGTCCAAACTGCCACCAACTAGCTACCAACAAGCATATAAAGAAAAGAAAACTTATTAGAAAAATATATAGTGGTGCATATACGCCCACCATAAAGGAATATATTGATAATGTGATTCCAGAAAGAGATGCAACTATCACCAATAAAGACAATGGTGGCACACTAATATCTAATGCTAAGCCTAGTAAGCGCCAGTCTCTACGGGTAATCGCTTGTTTAAATAATGTTGGTACTTGTTCAACAATGGTAGATAAATGCCCATGCTCCCAACGAGTACGCTGTGTTTTTTCAGCCTGAACCTGCTCAGGGAAATCGCTATAAACAACTGCCTCTTGACAAAAAATTGGTGAAAATCCACTTAAGGTACAGTCAATGCCTAACTGCATATCTTCCACAATATTGCCGTGACCAACATTTATATTTGCAAAAACATGCCAGGGAAAAGCCATACCAGTACCGGTTAAAGTAACCGGCAAGCCCAGTTTATTAACAGCAATGGGGCGAATTTTATTTTTCACCAGCCAAGCAAAGCCAGCTACACGCTGCTTAAGTGATACGGAAGCACTATGTCGCATTAGATAAAGGGCTTGGACAGGCCGGTTCTTTTTTAGACACTCAGTCACTAACAGGTTCAAACTTTTGCCATCAATCTCACAATCAGCATCCAATACAACCATCACGTCCGGTTGCTTAGTCTCTTTCAAATAATTAATACCAAAATCAAGAGCAAAGCCTTTGCCGCGTTTCATAGCATCTTCTCGCTCTAGCACTGTAGCATCCAAGCTTTTTGCTATCTCAGCCGTATTATCAGTACAATTATCAGCTACAACGAGTATAGAATCAGCACTTACTGATTGTTGCAGCAAACTAGAAATTGTCTGACCTATAATCCCCGCCTCATTATGAGCTGGCATCAATATTTTGTAAGTGCCCTGTAGTTCCGTAACCTCTTGGTCGCTGACAATCATATTTCTATGGAACAGGGTAATTAATAATTCAAAGCCAACAACCAATAACGGTATGGTAAAAATTATCGCAATACCTATAACAACAAAATTAAGCAACATAGTTAATTAACACTCTGCTCAAAAAACTTGGACAGTTTCGTTGCTTCAACCTCAATATTATGCTGAAAATTAACAGCATCATGCCCATGCTGGCCCATACGCAAAAGCGTATCAGTATCTGTATTTAACAGCCCATGCACTGCCTCGGTAAGCGCAGAAACATCACCAGCAGGAACCAACCAACCATTTTCACCATGTTTAACCAACTCTGGAATACCTGCAACATAGGTAGATATAACGGGGCGATAAAGAGCCAAGGCTTCCATAATAACAACCGGTAAACCCTCAGCAAAACTCGGCAAGACCAAACCACGTGATTTAATCAGTAAGCTTTTAACTTCCTCGCTACTAATCCAGCCGGTAATTTCAACTCTATCAGTTAGACTATATTCTTTAATACGTTTTTCAACTTCTGCCCTCATAGGGCCGTCACCGGCTAGAATAAGTTTATAATCAACCCCAGATTCTTTAAGAGATTTCATTGATTCTAGCAATAAAAGCTGACCTTTCTGCTCACATAAACGACCCACGCATAGTAATTGCTTCGTTACATTAGCGTCCTTATTATTCCTCCCTTCCAAAAAAACAGAGTCTAAGCCACAACGAATTACTTTCACTTTTGGCCAATTTTCATAAGGAATCCAACGGAACAGCTGACTACGACCATAAGAGCTGATCGCAACAACAAAGCGACAATATTTTATTTTTGCTGATAAAGAAATAAATTCTGGTTTATCAAACTCTTCTGGCCCATGTACTGTAAAACTATAGCCAGCACCGCCTAATAAATATGCAAACATAACCACAGACGTAGAGTTGGTTCCAAAGTGCGCATGAATATGTTGAATGTTTTTATCAGTTTGCCATTTAAGCAGCACACAACTTTCAACAAAATAGGCCATATTCCTTAGTACACCCCGGTCTGAACGCATCCCTAACTTAACTGTCAAGCAAAGCGTTTTCAAAAAACATAAGGGCCGCTTTATAAAAGCTCTAAAAAAGGCAAGTAGAATTAGATGTTTAGGTTCTGACAGAACATACGAAGTTTTAGAAAATTCCTGCTCATCAAGCGAATCCACTAATTCCGCCTCATCAGATTTTAAGGCAAAACGTTCAACTTCGTGCCCTAGTTTCTCTAAAGCTAAAATTTCTCGCCGAATAAAACTGTGACTGACTTTTGGGTATTGGTTTGTAAAATAAGCTAACTTCATTGCTTTCTCTATATTCCTTTATAAAACATATACGACTAGAAAAGATGACCAACTAACCTTTTCTACAAGCGGCCATCAACTCCATCCGAAGGAAACAAGTACTTAATATCGTATAAAACATGATTGTTTTTACCTAGCGCCCTAACACCCTCAATACCCAGTTCTTTGAATTGGTCATGCGAGACTGCTACTATCATCGCATCATACTGCCCAGCAGCCGGTTGATCTATTAAGTTCAAGTTATAAACAGCCTGCGCCTCTTGCTTATCCACCCAGGGGTCAAATACATCAACCTTTGCGTTATAGGTTTTAGTTAGCTCATCAATCATTTCTACAATACGAGTGTTTCTTAAGTCGGGACAGTTTTCTTTAAACGTTAAGCCTAACATCAAAATCTTCGAATCAACAATATTTACTTTTTTACTGGCCATCAGTTTAACCACTTCAGACACAACAAAATGCCCCATATTATCGTTAATACGGCGGCCCGCAGAAACAAGCTGAGGATGATAGCCCAATGTTTCAGCCTTATGTACAAGATAATATGGATCAACACCAATACAGTGCCCCCCCACTAAACCCGGCCTAAAGGGTAAAAAATTCCATTTAGTACCCGCTGCTTCTAATACTTCTTCTGTATCAATGCCTACGCGATTAAAAATTAATGCCAGCTCATTAACCAAGGCGATATTAATATCACGCTGGGTGTTTTCAATCACCTTAGCGGCTTCTGCTACTTTAATGCTACTCGCCTTATGTGTGCCGGCCGTAATAATAGATTGATACAATTCATCCACCATCGTGGCTATAGCGGGGGTTGAACCCGATGTCACTTTAAGTATATTGGTTAAACGTCGTGTTTTATCACCGGGATTGATTCGTTCGGGACTGTAACCACAGTAAAAATCAACATTAAAGCGTAAGCCCGATACTTGCTCAAGAATAGGCACACATACCTCTTCGGTTGCACCAGGGTACATCGTTGATTCATAAATAACCACATCATTTTTCTTGATATTTTTTGCAACTAAATGGGTTGCTGAAATGATTATGGATAAATCGGGGGTTTTACTCTTATCAATTGGGGTTGGTACTGCCACAATATAGATATTACAGTTTACCAATTGAGAAGCATCTCCAGTGCATATCAATTGCTTGGCCGACGCTAACTCATCTTCGGTTGTTTCTAAAGTAGAATCAAATCCTGCATTCAGTTCATCCACACGTAATTCATTAACATCATAACCAATCGTGGGGAACTTTTTACCAAATTCAACTGCTAACGGCAAACCAACATAGCCCAAGCCAATAACAGCAAGATGACATCGAAAACTCTTAAATTCCATTAAATCTTGCAAAGTGCTCTTTCTTTCCAATGTTTACGTCAAACGTCATCTAATCAATCATCCATTATTTTCGCTATTTATACACAACATGTATGACTCTTAGCGAACTCAATTAATATCACTTGTACCAGCATATTAAGCTATTTTGTAAAACAAAATTGAATTACGTTATCAAGAACTGCAGTCAACCCCTTTTTTCTATCTATAAACTGTTTACTTTCAGTCTGACAAGAGGCTCTTAAGCTTTCATACAGTGTACGATCAGATGCTATCTCATTAATCCCTTTGACATAACTATCCACGTCATTTGTAACCGCCTGGTAACAAGCATTTTTCATTTCATTCATCGCTGGTACAACAGCACTTGTTATAACGGGCCTACCCGCTAAGACAGCTTCAGCAGCTGTCATGGCAAGACCTTCTCGAAATCCGCTAGTGGTAGGGACTATTGCTAAATGAGTTTGAGTATAAATCTTAGATAACTCTGTAAGACTAACCCAGCCTTTTAGCGATACATATTCGTTCGCTTTTTTTTCTTGGACTAATGCCCTTAAATTCTCAAGACATGGGCCTGTTCCACAAATCATCCAATGAAATTTTCCTGGGTGCGCGTCATCTAGTTTAGATGCCATCTCAACAATATCATAGACTCCCTTAAACTCCTCAACTCTCCCGACGAATAAAATAGTAAATGGTTTCTTATCTATATCTGGAGCAGCGGGTATTTTACTAAAAAAGTCTTCTTCAAACTGCGCCCTAAATTGAAAAAACTTTGCCACCGCTTTCTGCCCAGCTAATGATTCAACCTGGATACGGCACTCGTCTGAAACCCCTGTTATAGCATTTGCCCCATATATGAAAAACCATTTATCTAGCCAATCAACACATCTCTGACTAAGTTTTTTAGGTGGAAAACCCGAAGGCCACAATGTGTTATGTAAAACAGGTATTACTTTAATACCGAAAAGTCGAAATAAGAATAATATAAAATAATGAGTAACACCTGAGTCAGCCAAGACAATATCAGCCTTAAAGCGTAGCGCGGTAATCAAAAGCCCAATACCATATATTAATTCGCTTAAGTGATAACCGAGCCCACCCAAAAAACTGATATTGGTTTTCTTTCTATGCTCTATCGTTACATCATTATCAACCAATAACTTTTTGTCAGCAGAGGTTGAGATCATGTAAACGGGTGAGTTCGCTTTTTTACAATAGTCTAATATTTGAGAGCTGAACGTAATTGAGACCTCATTCGGATCACTTGTCCCTTGCAACCAATAGCCATATGTTCTTACTAAGTTGGCTGGGCCAGAGCAAGCATACAATATTTTACGTTTCATAATATCTCTAATATCGGTGAGTTAAATTTATTTATTGCTCGACTAAAGCCTATAGGGTTCAGTCAGTTTATACTAAATACATAACATTGAAGGAGAAACGCTAGCAGTAAGTTGTTGATTAATTAATGCATGATCAACACAAACACAAGCCTGAACTTCATTGAAAAAACTATCAAATGGCTAACATTATCATTAGGTTTCTTTAGCGGGAATACCGACCACTGTTACATTGTCTTTTATATCATTTAATACAACAGAGTTAGCCCCAATTAAAACATTGTCACCAATATTAACTGTTCCAAGAATTTTAGCACCTGCTCCAATATCAACATGTCCACCTATAATAGGTGCCCTTGACCCTTCAACAGAACCAATAGTTACTTGTTGAAATATCAAACAATTAGGCCCAATTATTGCATCCGGGTGAATGACAACCCCATTAGGATGGGGTAATAACAACCCCCCCACCTATTGTACAGTTTAAAGGAATATCCGCTCCAGTAACAACACTCCAAAAGCGATGTTTCAGCACACAACTGAGCTTAATCATTCCTCTAAGTATTACGCATTTTCTTTCAGCCGCTTGATAACGACGAATACTTGCTAATAATGAACGTGAAGGAGACCATGAAAAAAATCTTTTCTTTTCTCTAGTCCAATCTGGTTTCGTTGCGGACACCGTCATTAAAAAACCACTATCCATATTAAGTACCTTAAAAAAATATTCATCATCTGTAATAGTCCTTCACGGACGATAATACCCCAGATTGAATAATTTTTTCTCTCTTACCTGCCGGTGCCCAGCCTAACTTATTCACAGTTTTAGTATTATCGTAATGTGCTTGATGGCTTCTTGATGCCCAGTCCCTATAACTCGGCACTCTTTTGTTTGGGTGTCTGATAATATGTTTAGCCAATTCTTTTAGCAGATCTATGAAATAATATTTGAAAATAGACGATTTTTCCGAACGAATTTTAGTACCAAGGGCTTTAGAAACTGTATCCACATACTCTTTAGCGCTTAGCAAAGGCACATCAGTTAACAAGAAAACCTCCCCCTCCAATCCTTCTTTGTTTAGCCCCTTTGCTAGAGCACTTGCAACATCTTCAACCAGTACAAACGGTAGTTTATTAAGGCCATCACCCCAAAATTGCATACGTGTTTCAGATTGAAACATACCGACTCCCCAATGTGCAGGCGGGCACCCTTTACCAATAACAATACCTGGGCGAAATATAACGACCGGCAAGCCCTTTTCTTGGTACATTGCCATAAGCAGTGCCTCACAAGTTGCTTTAGAACGTGCGTAATGGTTACGGCTATTTATTTTAGAATCCAGCGGAGTGTCACTTGTAATTGTTTCATTTGGGTTAGCTGAATAGTATGAATCAATAGTGCCTGTATATATAAAACGCTCCACACCCTTTGCTAAGGCTCGTTCTGCAATATTTTTAGTCACAAGAACATCTTTTTGATAATAATCTGACCAATTATCACCCTCTGCTTTAGCTAGGTGGTATATAACACTGATCCCTTCTAGTGCCCTATCCATGAAGTCAGCACTTGCCATATCACCTTGTATTAACTCAACTGCTAGTCCATTAAGGGCAATATTTGCCGCGCCCAAACTACGTGTAACGACACGCACCCCTAGCCCTTTCTCAACTAACGCTTTAACAAGGTAACTGCCAATAAACCCCGTGCCTCCTAATACCAGTACAGTTGGCGATATGACAGGGTTTAGTACCTGGCAGGGTGTCATTTTATTACCCTTATTAAATGATGCATTCGATACAATTCTGTCGCAAACAGAAATAACCTTAACACCAAACGACCCATCATTAACTGCGCCTGACAACCCTTCTAAACCTCGATAAAAAGAAAGGATACTATTATTAACAGACTCAGCAAACGGGTTCGCATCAGGAGATTTTTGCAATGTACCTTTAATCGCTTTAAACAAATTCTTCCCTGCATTTAAGGCCACCTGTTTTGCTATACTCTTCGCGGTAATAAAATTATCAAATAAAATACCTGCGCCACTGGGTTCATCACGATAATAAATATCACGGTCAAATAAACAAGTCGCCGTAGCGGCACGCCCCCTTATACTAATTCTACGGTCGGTATAACCAGGAATAACTGATAGATTCAAATCAAATGTTACATCACCGCAATTCCCGTATACATGCCAACGCCTGTAAACTCTGTTCCCATTAGGTAAATCAATCGGTAAAGAAACAGTCACTTTTAAATCATCGGGCATACCCACTAAATCAACTAAAAAGGCAATAAGGTGAGGCCCCAACTCATAAACCAGGTTTTCAGGTTTTTGTAGCATCCATATATTGAAGGGGCCAAACTGAATTTGTGGCAAAGGGAACATCCAGTTAACACTGATATGATCCAGCTTACCGATAGTGCCATTAGTCACATCATCACGCATTTTTCGATACGATGACAAATATGCAAAGTTATGATTAACACCTATCTTTACATTATTAGTCGTCGCCAAATCCACCAAGAACTGACATTCAGCTTCATTAGTTCCCATTGGTTTTTCTAAAAAAACATGGCAGCCACTATTGATAATTTTTTCCGATACACCCGCGTGGATATCGGGCGGCAATAGCACATGAACAACATCTAAATCTAGCTTTAACATCTCATCCAGAGAATCAAATACATAAGGAATATTAAATGTATCCGCCGCTTTCTGCGCCTTATCAATTGACAGGTCACAAACAGCCAATAACTCTTTATCACCTTGATGAATTAAAGACTTTGCATGTACATCAATAATATAGCCAGCACCTAGCAAACCAACTTTATAACGCTTTTCACCCATATCTAACTCAATTTCCGTATCATTTATATTCAATAATGTTGTAACGTTGGCAAAGCTTATTGCGATAAAACTTCAACAATCCGACCATATTTGCCAACTTAGTCAATAATAAAAATTTCGTATAAAGCCAAGCATCGCTATACGAATCACCCAACAGCAAGCGAAAACGCATTACGCGATAACACAACAAACCATACCCACCTAACAGTAATAAACTATAACCACTTGAAGGAACTAGTAATAACACAATAATAAGCGGAATTAACCCACCCCAAAATAACGTACTATTCCTTTCTTTAATGCAGTCTTGTGTCTTCTGCCCATTAATAAACGCACGTTGTCCAATTGCATGCCCGCCCCTTACTGCCCGTGTCCACCATTGGCTAAAATGATGAATATCTGCATCATGTGTTGCCATAGGGCAATCTAACTTTGTTACTTTATAGCCTACCGCCCCCATACGCACACCAAACTCAGAGTCTTCACCCGCAATGACCTCAGGGTTAAAACCACCCAGTTCTTTAAACACAGAAGCTCGAATAACTGAGATACCGCCTAACGCACCATAATCATCTAAATCACCTACTGCAGACCGCCATTCCAACGCACATAACCTATTGTAAGGCGACGCATCAACATTACGTTCTTGTAAATGCCCAATAACAGCCCCTCGTTGTTTATCCGCCAGTAATGCCTTAGTGGCAACATCCAACCAAACAGGTAATAAGGTACAGTCTCCATCAATAAATTGCACAAACTCAATATTAGGGTTTAATTGAATTAATCGTTCAAAACCCTCATTACGAGCTCTTGCAGCAGAAAATGGACGGCTAAAATCTAACTCAACAACATCAAACTGGTATTCTTTGGCTAATTCAACACTATTATCGCTGGAGCCAGAATCTACATAAATCTTTTTGCATACAACTTGGCTCATAGATTCAAAACATAATGGCAATCGCGTGCTCTCATTTCGCCCAATAACAACAACCCCTATCACTCCAAGCGATTTACCCCCAATATTCAAATTATTCATTTTTCACCGGTCTGATTTTTATGCCACGAAAAAAAACACTATTTAGTAGGCTATCTTTCAATAAACAAGGCGCTGTATTATCCTTTTTTTTCTGAACCAAATTGCGTAATTTCCATGATGAGAAACCCAGTAACCAAAAAAAATCAGCTAGAATCATTGGAACAACCCCATTGTTTTTCAAGAAATATCGCTGCCTAGACTCAAACCAATATATGGGCATTCTTTTCATCATTTTTTCATTACTGATACCTGAACTTTGCCCCTCAAAATGAACGACTCTACTTGTTGGCACGTACCAGCACTCCCAACCGGCTCTATTGGCTTGGATACAAAAGTCCGTTTCTTCGTAATACATAAAATACGCTTCATCTAACAAACCAACCTGATTGATAACTTCACTGCGTATCATCATGCTTGCACCGGAAACCCAGTCCGTTCGCACCGGATCACTAGATATTTCTTGACTACTGACCCAACGCTTTAGTAATTTGGTTAACACACCCCATTTAAAACCTCTTTCTAACTCACTCCAGCAAGTATGGAATTTAAAAGCCGAATGTAACGGTTTCCCCTCTTCACTTTCAATTCGGCTACCGGTAATGCCTACTTTTGGGTGCGCCTGCATAAACTGAACAAGTTGGCTAATAGCCCCTTTACGAACCACTGTGTCTGGGTTTAGTAAGTGGATATACTCAGGTGGCTCTTCAGCCGCCATAAACTCGCGAATAGCAACATTATTACCATAGGCAAACCCACCATTGTGGTCAGACGGTTTTACGCTGACCCAACCTGACCATTCCTCTACTACGATAGCTGCCGATATTTTTTCAAACGAACCATCTTGTGAGTCGTTATCCACAACTATCACATCAAAGCTAGAAACTGCCCTTTCTAGAGAGAGAGATCGCAGGCATTCAATTGTTAAGTCAGCTGTTTTATAGTTAACTATAATCAGACCAACGTCATTAGCCCCCGTCATGTATCATCCAACATTACTGTATCAGTTAAATTAATAAGGGAAGGTGTATCACTGCTTCTCATACATCAACCCTATTTACACTTGTCACTGACAAGCCACGCCCGATAGCATAATAATCGATCCCTTTCTCAGCTAGTTTCTTAGGGTCAAATAAATTCCTGCCATCAAAAATAATGGCAGAGCTCAATTCATTCTTAATAGTATCTAAGTCTGGCGCTTTAAAATTTTGCCACTCAGTACAAATAACTAAAGCATCAGCGCCAGCCAGAGCTGATTCTTTAGTACCCATTAAAGCTAAATCACTTCTACGGCCGTATATGCGCTGAGTTTCTTCCATTGCTTCCGGATCAAATGCCTGTACATTTGCACCTGCATTCCATAGCGCTTCCATTAATACTCTGCTGGGTGCTTCTCGCATATCATCAGTTTTTGGCTTAAAAGACAACCCCCATAGTGCAAAGGTTTTGCCCGTTATCTCGCCGTTAAAGTGCTTATTAATGTATTCAAACAATTTATCTTTTTGACGTTGGTTAATTGCTTCTACCGCATGGAGTAATTCAGGCTGGTAATCAATCACTTCAGATGTTTTGCTTAGGGCTTGCACATCCTTAGGAAAACATGAACCACCATAACCACAACCAGGGTAGATAAAATGATAACCAATACGTTCATCTGAACCTATGCCTTGACGAACAGCTTCTATATCTGCACCTACCTTTTCTGCAATGTTAGCCATTTCATTCATAAAGCTAACCTTAGTAGCTAACATGCAATTTGCTGCATACTTGGTTAGTTCAGCACTTCTGGCATCCATGAAAATCATACGATCATGATTACGATTAAAAGCCGCGTACAAATCGCGAAAAATCTCCCGTATCTCATTTTCATTATCGTTTGGGCGAATACCAATAACAATGCGGTCAGGGCGCATACAATCAGCTATTGCAGAACCTTCTTTAAGAAACTCTGGGTTTGATACAACCGAGTACGTTAATTCCGCCCCCCTAGTACTTAGCTTTGCGCTAACTCGTTCTGAGACTCTATCAGCCGTACCGACAGGAACAGTTGATTTATCTACAATAATTTTAGGGTTTTGCATATATGTTGCAATAGTATCAGCCACATTTAACACATATTTTAGATCCGCCGCACCCGCCTCATCAGGCGGCGTACCAACGGCAATAAACTGAATATCTGAAAAAGCTACACCCTCTTCCATATTGCTTGTAAAAAATATTCGTTGCGCTTCGTAGTTAGACCTCACCAATGAGGTTAATCCAGGCTCGTAAATGGGAATATACCCTTCTTTTAAGCGCTCTACTTTTTCCTTATCTATATCCACACAACAAACATGATGCCCTATTTCTGACAATACAGCAGCTTGCACGAGTCCTACGTAGCCAATCCCGAATACCGTTACCTTCATTTCTATTATAACCCTATCACCTTATAAATTTTTCGCCTTACTTTACCAGTAAAGCTCTGGTCTCTTTGAATACAAGCCTCCCTAACTTGCTTACTGACAGGCTTAATCAGCATGTTTCTCGCATCTTCAGCTATCCAATGCCCATATTCCTCAGCATTTTTAAACCCACGTACTCTAGCAGTTAAAGCACCGTGTAACCCTATCCCACCTTCTTTTTCTGAATGGTAGTGGCTTGAGCGAGGATCATCCATATTATGAGCGAATAGAATAGGTATAGGGTAACCATTAATTAAACCGTCTGCTGTCATTTGATATTGATCAATTGGAAAACCATAACCCACATTTTCTGGGTATATATATTTTTTCACACAATCTAGTCGCGCTAGAAAAGACTGCCCAGCAATCCACATATTATGAAAAACATCGGCTTCCCCCAATTTTATATATTTATGCTCCGCCAATAGGCCATCCCAGTCTTCTTCCATAAATATCCAGCAACCAATCATCCCTGCCCTTGGGTTCTCCCTTACAATAGGAGCTATTGTTTCTATCCAATTATGCGGCAATAATATGTCATCATCAATTTTACCGACTAAATCACTTGTCGCCTGTTCAAAAAACCATAAAACAGGTGCTCGTTGCTTCACATTTTCTTTAGAAAAGTGTTTTCTTACAACTCTTGGGTCATCCAGTGCAGCAATAATTTCGGCAGTACCATCTTCCGAATTATTATCCCAGCAATACAGCTTAAAATTAGCATCACTCTCAAATAAAGTATCTAATGTCTTTTCAACATAATGGCGTCGATTCCAGGTTATTAATAACAAATCTACGGGGTCCATATTTAATTATTCCTTAGTAATTTTTTAATCAATTCATCCATTCTTTCAATGTGCAGTTTTTCATCAAATAACTCTACTGCACGTGCTCTGGCATTCTTTCCCATTTTTCCTCTTAACTCATGATTACTTAATAGGTTAACAATTACTTCACTCACTTTTCTATCAAAGTCAACATCACTCAAGTCAAATAAAAAGCCAGTTTTATTATTTTCAACTACCTCAGGAATTCCTCCAACATTTGAAGCTACACACGGTAAAGCCGTCGCCTGAGCCTCAATAAATGCTACCCCCAACCCTTCTTTCTCACTTAAAAGTACTTTTAACCATGCTTTATTTAATAACTCAATAATTTTTTCTTGAGGTAAAGCTCCCCAAAAAATAACATTATCTTTATTTGCCTCACTTACAAGGCTTTCATATTCATGGCGGTTTGGCCCATCACCTACTATCCACAAATTTGCATTGGGTATTTTAAGTATAAGCTGCTCAAATACTTTTAATAGTCTCGGGTGATTTTTACTATGTCCAAGTCTCGCAACACAAATAATCGTAGGTGCTAGCTCTTTAATTGATGATTTTCTAGGAGCGAATTCATCCAGTTCAACACCTAAATAAGACACCTTAGTTTTATTAATCCCTATTGTTTTAAGCAAGTTGGCCGAGAATTTTGAATTGGTTACAACTTGTGAAACATTCCGCTCCATCCACTGCAAGCAACGGTGTGGCACGGTATGCATATCACTACCATGTAGCCATAATATCGAAGGTATATCTAATAACTTAGCAGCAATAATACCAGCTATCGCATTATCGTACCCAAAATGAATTAAAACAAAACCTGGGTTTTGTTGTTTAATAGCCTCCACATGCCTAGCGATTGATGATGCATTTTTTATATGTGTGATCAATTTATGCGGCCGCCAGCCTAACCAAACTTGTGTGCCATATTTCAAGCCATAAAGGAATGCTTTGACATTAAAACCAGTCTTGTTATAAACAACATCAATCAATGGTAATATATATTGTAATCGAGCATGTTTAGTATTATTACTGTCACCTGTAATACGTGGAACGACAGAAATCTGAAACCCTTTATTGAGCAGGCCAGCAATTTCATTAATCACAAACGTTTCGCTTGCCTGGGGAAACGAGTCAGGGACATAAACAAGGCGCATAATCATTTCACCTTACAATACTGACTGATAGCCATATTTTTTTAATTCGGTTCCGATAAGCTTATGCAGTATTGCTCTTTCTTCCTGCTCTAACAGTTTTCGTCCCTTGCCCACACTGCCTGTATTAATACTATTAAATACATTCTCATGATGCTTAAGCACTGTCACATCTCCCATTTTGTTTACATTGTCACGCTGGTTAATTTTCGACAAATCATAGTTGATTGCCAAAAACTCACACAATTTCTTGATCACTTCCTGAGGGTTAGTAACCAACTGTTCATAGCGAACCACATGGCAATTATCAGGATGGTGTTTTGCAAAATATTCATAAGCCTGAACGGCTCCAATCCACCGATTAGCAGCCTGTTCAATAGAATAGCCATCTCTTGATTTTAAATATGAATTAACCACATCTACACCATCCCGGATCAAATGAATAAATTTCACATTGGGATATACCTCCCTAATCGCTTCCATATGCCATACATGCATTGGAGTTTTATCCCCCCAAATTTCATAAGTTTGCCCATGAAAATCTGCATGATACTGATAAATACCCGTGATGATTTTTTCTAAACAGTGTTGCTCTATGGGTAGCTGTTTAAGTTGATAAGCCAGTGGTCTTAATGAAGGTAGCTCAAAATAATCAAACTCAGGATGATAATCAAATTTAGCTAATACCTGTTCAACCCGCTCATCCCAAGCAGTTGCAGTACTATTCTTAAATGCAGCAATTGCATCAGGTAATGCAAAGGTTTCCGGAGGTATATGAACGGAAGCAACATTGGATAATTCCCGTCTTAATAATGTTGTACCGCAACGTCCTGAACCAACAATATAAAAAGGAGCTGGCGTTTGTGCTGAATGTAATGGGAAGTGGTGTTTGGCACTTCCTGGCAGAATCCATTTGATTATATTCACTATTTATTCCTTAAAATTATTCTTCAATTTTACTATCAATCTTTCGTATTAATTTAGCTGGAACTCCACCAACCACCGCATTTTCCTCTACATCCCTAGTTACAACTGCACCTGCCGCAACAACAGACCCACGCCCTATTGTTACTCCTTGGGTTATAGTTGAGCCAGCTCCAATCCATACCTCATCTTCAATAATGATACTTTTTGACCATCCACCTCGACCTTTACCAGGGATATACCTGAGATCATGATTCACTGTTTCAAACATTACCCGTGGACCAATTAGTACATTTTTCCCTATAATAACTTTGTCCTTAGGTACTCCGAACCTAATTTCTGTATTAATAAATGCCCCCTCACCAATTTCTATATTCTTTGCACCGCCAATTGGTCTTATTGTAAGAGGCCCCCAAATTTTGCATTTTCCTTTTATTGTCAAGCCAGCCAAACGATAAATAACAAATCTAATTTCATCAAAGAGTCGCATCCGAGGAAGGTTATTGGCAAGTGATAAAAAAATTAACTCTTTCATGTGTAACTCCATATTTTTGAAAGATAGCTACCTACTATAAAACCAATAACTAATAACATAATTGAAAATATTTCTATTTTAAAACTGAATAGTTTATGTTTTTTAAGAGCAAACCACATGACTGGTATATTCACCAAGCCACTTAACCCGATAGTCATGACCATTTTTTCCACCCCAAACTGATTAAAAACCAAAGGTAACGCAATAAATAGAAAAATAGCTTTGAGAGCAGCAGAAATTGTTGAGTATTGAGGCAAACCCTTTGCCATTAAAACCAGTGCATTTGGAATTAACATGCAGCCCGCTGCAACGCGTAACAGCAACAAAGACATCATCCAGCCAGCAGCGATGTACCTTTCATCATACATAAAATCAACAATGAATTGAGTGCAACTCATCAATACACCGGTAACGGGCATGACAATTATGCTTAACCATAATTTTGATCTAGTCAGAGATGACTTTAATTGCTTAGGAAACTCCCGGTTAATACGACTAAAGTTAGGGAACAATACTTTATGAGAAAGCTGTGAAACAATTGTGACAGGAAGATTGGATAGCATAAAAGCAATACTATAAATACCGAGCATTTCTGCCGTTAACAAGCCCCCTAAAATCAACCTATCACCCTGGTTAGCAACAAAACCAATTGCACTACTTAAAAAAATCCATTTTCCAAAGTGAAATAACTCGCTTAAAGCTGCTTTATCACAATGCAGTTTGTTTTTAATGCCTGGTAGAAATTTGTGAGACCCTAGCATGTCAATAAAACTAGCAACCAAACTTCCTATTGCTAAAGCCCAAATTGTTTCATACCGCCATGCAATAATCACTATAAAAAATAAAGCGACTATTTGAGCCGTTAGGTTAATAACAGTTAAGCGGCCTAACATTAAGTTTCTGTTAACTTGATAAATAGCCGTTGAGTTAAAACCAGAAATAACAGAACTTATTCCGACCGTAACCATTAACCAAGGTAATAATGGGTGCCCATACACTTGATTGGAGTTTATGTAACCTGAAGCATTTGCACCCCACAATAGTGCCGCTAACAAACAGATTATTAGCCATAAAAGCCAACCTCTAATAACCTGCAATGTCCATGCCGTGTTTATAAAACCAACTTCGCCACCTTTTTTACTTTGAATGATACTTTGCCCTAACCCTAAGTCGGACATCATTTGCACACCCATTAGCATAACTTGCACTATCGCCATTACACCAAACATTTCTGGTGCTAATAAACGTGTAAGTAATAAATTGCCTCCTAGCCTAATTAATTGAGAGAGTAGATGCCCAATAACTACCCAACTCCCTGCTTTAAAGATGCGCTTTTTATGTGTATTTTCCATTAGTTTCTTAAACTAGGTTTTTCATGATAGGCAATAATATGTTCAGACCGACTCAGTAGAACACCTGCAACAAGCCAGAGCCATGGCGCTAATGAAGCATTCGGCAATTGGTCAATCATACCAACCCCCACCAATAACGCATGAGCTGCTAGTAGTACCTTTTCGGGTTTTTCGATTACATATTGTGAGGCTTTTCGTGCTCTAAATACTGTCATTGCTAGTAGGCCAAATTCTGCAACAAACCCAAAAAAACCAAACTGGCCAAGCGTTAAAATCCAACGGCCATCTGTTACCGATATATCTCGACCAGTTTCTTCGTCATACGCACGATTTCGTCCCCAACCACCCCAGCCAAAGAAAATACGCTCTCTAGCTATATACAGTAACTTACTTTCATTATTAAACCGGAACTCTAATGATTGAGCTCTTTCAGGGCTTATTGATTCTGCAACACCAACCAATGCTTGGTGGGGGAAAACTTTGAGTATTGACATAACGGGATATAACATGGCTAAGCTAACCAGCATAACCGCAATTCTCATCTGTACTTTAGGGCTAAGCATTTTAACAACAAAAAATCCAAATATACCGTATAAGAATGGACCGACACTTTTACATAGCAGTAAAACCAATAATAAATAATAACTGACCCATACAGGTATAAAACCCCGCACTTTAACCTTACTGCGCCATAACGCAACTGATGCAATCAATACCAGCGCCGAAAAAAATGACACCAATAAACCATGCCCCATAAAAACCACGGGGCGAAAACCACCAAAGCGCATTTGTTGAGCAAAATCATGCGGGAAGTAACCATAAATCCATGTATGTAATTGTGGGCTCATTCGCACTTCAAACAATATTGGTAATGAGTAAAGTAACCCCGCCATTACCAATAACTTGAACATTAATAATTGTTGTTCGTATATTTTAAAAAACTGCCTACCTATAAAGAAGGGGGTGATAATTAAGAATTGATTTATTGCAGCCGACAAAGCATCGTAATACGTGAATTTGGGTAGAATGTAACCGCCAATATTGATCGAGTCACTATTTAACCCTGCTGTAATAAAAGGTATCGTTAAAAATATAATCACAAGGTATTTTAATTTACCGAGTTCTGTGATATATGAAATACGTTTATTTTTGATCAACCAGCACCCAAGTAATGCCGAGATAGCTGGAATACTCTCTTTCCCCAGTGCTGGTAAATAAGGCAGATCAATAGCTGTTTTAACCGGTAAAAACATTAAGCCACCAAAAATTACCCATAAAGTAGCATCTTGTATTGATTTGTTTTTATACAGGTAAATAGCAATCAATGGCCACAATGCCAACACTATATAAGCTAACGAGTTACCCACTTTTATTGTGCGTTAAGAACTTAAAACGGTAGCTTAACAGCCATCGTCCTTCATTATTTCCTTAAATGCTCTGTATTTAGGCGCATCATTAATATCCTGGTTAGTATTTTCTAGCAAGCCCCAAGTCCCCCACTTCTGTGGTTTATAACTCGTTCGATACCATACAAGCAACCCACCTCCAACACTCTTCCATTGCTGGTACATATCTCTATAAAGAGCGTGCATTTTAGGATTTCTATTAATTCGAGTAAGCTTTTCTACAAAACTATCGTTATCTCTAAATTGATTATGGTGGGCAACCAAATGCTGCCCAGCTTCATAAGCAATCAAGTCCATGTTATATTTATCGGCAATTTTTTTCTGTTGTATTAATTGTTCTTTAGTTTTTGGTAAATTTACAGTCAACATATAATCTAGTATGGCTTCATCACTCATGGTTTGTGTTGTAGAGTCACTCAAGCCACCAACATAATAGCCAACAGCCAACGCATCAACAGAACCTACTAAGCTAGGCACTCTCTCCATCATCATCTCTGAGAGCCACGGGTTACTAAACTGTGTCCCTAGCACTCTGACCAGCCTGCTTTTATCAAAAAAAACACTGCTCCATATATCAAACACCTCTTTTGATTTTAACCCATATTCAACAAAACCTTGCACACCATTTTTCTTCCCAAGCGCACTCATATATTGAGCTTGCGTGAACTGTCCATTCCAAACTTCATTAGAATACTCCAAATAAACCTTAAGGCTAGAGTCTAAATTATTTCTAACGTATTCTGCCATTTTCCGTATATATTCATCAGTCGCCAGGTGAGGAACATGTACCCATGGGTTAGTTTTTGTTTCATTTGACATTTGTACAATATCTTCTATTGATTGACCATTTTTCCCACCAAATGTGGTTCCTTTTGGTCTATCTGTCCAATCAACTTCTTTAGAGTTATTTATCTTTTGATTATCAAGGTATCTAATAACCGCGACCCCCTCCCATACGTTTGCATAATCTTCTCTTATGGAAGGATTTCTATAATTATTTTCATTCGCAAGAGGTACTATTCGTATATTTCTTAAATAATTCTCTGGGTTTGTTGACACTTGCAGCATGCCTGCTCTTCCTTTTTGTAATTCTATTTCTATTCGACCCGGTTCTTCTTGTATTATTGCAGGTGCATTTAGATTAAACCGTAACTCCCCCTCACCATCATATAAAACCACATATCTTTTATCGTCTTTGTACCTACCCCAGTTATCATCACTAATGATCGTTTGCGCATAACCAGCATCAACTGTTCTCAAGTAGCCGTTACTATCTAGGTCAAGTGGAACTCCTTCAAACTGCGACCCCCAAGGCCTAATCCACCCATTAGACATTTTAGCTAAGTCATTAAACGGCATCTCGGCACTGTAGTATTCAATACCACCCGCATTTACACCTATAGCACAACGTCCTTTCATTGCTTCTACAGGAGTGTAGGCATGTTTTTCTTTCGTATTTAATTCATTTCCAATAGAACTGTCTGAACTGTCTGAACTGTCTGAACTGTCTGAACTGTCTGAACCGTCTGAACCGTCTGAGCTATCTGAGCTATCTGAGCTATCTGAGCTATCTGAGCTATCTGAGCTATCTGAGCTATCTGAGCTATCTGAGCTAT
>OJDD01000162.1_pt1 | contig 21123 bp, 27 predicted proteins | sample 1592591 | NCBI WGS metagenome assembly OJDD01 (sample SAMN05416809, study PRJEB24817) | seawater metagenome | isolation source: Sea water | place: Canada:Atlantic | collected 2013-07 | reverse complement strand
CACGTAAGGAGTCGTCGGCAGCGTCAGATGTGTATAAGAGACAGCTGCGAGTTTGGGGCCGAGGCGGATTATCTGGTGGTTTCCGAGGAAGATCTGGCTCGGCCTGTTCTCTCTTCCAATCAACTGGTGAAGAACATTCTGCTGGAAAAAGCGGCGAGCATCCGGGAAACCCTGAGCCGCAATGGCTGCGTCTCACAGGCCGTGCAAACGGTGATCGAGGACAACCTGCATCGCGGGGTTGTGACCTCTGCCTTTGTGGCTTCACAGCTCGACATGAGCCGCCAGACACTGCACCGCAAGCTGTCGGCGGAGGGGGTGAATTTTACGGTGCTGCTGTCCGGTGTACGCCAGGCGCGGGCCCGGTATTACCTGGAAAAGAAGCATGACAACCTGGAGGAACTGAGCGGGCTGCTTGGCTACAGCGAGCCAAGCGCGTTTTATAAGGCCTTTAAAGGCTGGTTCGATACGACTCCCCGGCGACTTTTATGAGCCAGGTAAAGATCAATCACCGGGTTGGTGGTGATTATGAGGGACTTTTTGCCCAACCCGTCCGAGAGGTTCATCCGGCGACACAATCCCGAAATTGCGGTGTTCGATGTCGGACGGTCATTGACCTTGCGAACTGAAGCAGTCCAATTCCAATACGAATTGCCGCGTTAACTTTTTCAGCCGCCTTGTGTGTTGGTCGGCCGTGAGAAAGCCTGCCGCATCGAAACAATCTTCTGCATAAGGGATAGAAAGTTGGTCAGGCGAGACAAAGGCACCTACATTCGAGAAAAGCTGTCTCGAAGCTTGCAGCCCTCGTACCCCACCTAACTTACCTGGCGAAGCAGACATTAATAACACCGGCTTACGTCGAAACGGTCCCGCTACTAGATGGTCAGGAACAGGTCGTGAAAGCCAATCGACGAAATTCTTCAGTAATGGCGTGAAGAAACCGTTGTATTCGGGGGAGGTGACAATGAAGCCCCTAGCCGTACTAATTTGCTCATGTATAAGACAAAGATCCTCAGGCAATCCATTCCGATCTTCACTATCTCCATTATACAAAGGAATGTTGAAGTTACGCAGGTCTAGGAAAGTCGAAGACACTCCCTCGCTCTCTAATTCATTCACAACAGATTTGGCAAGCATAACATTAATCGAGTGATCACGTAGGCTGCCCGAGAAAACAATAATATTACCAATTTGACTCATGCCGAGGCTCCGTTAGTTAAATTTGAGATCCGGATATATAGCACTGGCCTCGACTATAATCAAGAATTTATCTTATGAGAAAATAATAGCTAAAAAGAGAGCAATTTTTTCCAATACCGTTACGACTCGATTCCGGAGAATGTGCTTAAAAGCGATTCAATGGAGCTGATAGATGAGTGCTACTAACTTCTGGCCACGCGCTACCAAATACGACGTTCATGTGCTTCAACTGGAATATCCGGGAACTCTTAGTGACTCCGCAAGAGCCTTGATAAATGAAACTCTTGTTTTAACAGACGTGCTCAGAGCTAATCAAAACACAGAACATCGTTGGCAAAGCCAAATCACGGCGTTAACGACGCAACGGCTTAAAACTGCCTTTCTATCGCTCTCTACCCACCTTAATGACAAGGACTCTAAACTGGCTCTCGAATGGAGAGCTCAAACGTTCGATGATCAAAATACAAAGAAGGATCTATGTGAGAAAATAGCTCAGATGGACGAAAAAGAACTGGTGTGCTATTCCGGAGCCATGTCGACATGGGTGGGCAAATCCAAAGAGCTTTTTTATTCGACCTTTTACGCAACTCCAAATGAAAACCTTCAAAACGTGTCAAACGTTGTAGACGAGCATATAGATGAGGCTGTTTTAACTCTTAAGAACAACGTAAACCCAGAACTAAAATGCCTGCCGTTCTGTGGATACAAAATTGTAGATCTATTTGCTTCCTCAGGTGAGGCCAACTTATACCCCAAGCACTTCGCATATTTCATGCCTGAAGATGAAGGGGTCAAGTACGCAGGAGCTAAAAGAACAATCGTATTCGCCAACGTTTACTCTGCTTTATTTAATAATATTTCGACACAACGTCTCGCAGTTTATGGCTGGGTCGATAGCGATCTCCCCTCTACAAATAACATTAGCACGTACCTGATCGCCTGGTTTCGGGGACACGATCTTGGTCATTCAATTGTAACCCCTGCAACCAGCTTTCGTGCATTGAGCAAGTGTGACCGGTGGGGCTCAATGGTGCTACAGGAAGCTTTGGCAGACATTTTTGGTCTGCTAATTTGTACTACCAGTTCGATAGTTAATGAACTGAAACTGGACAAAGAAAAATTGGCCCGAGTATATTTGTTGGAGATGCTCCGCTACCTGAGAAGAGGGCCGTACGATTTCCCTGATGCGGGCGCGGCCTACGTCCAGCTCAAATTCTTTATCGAATCGGGCTGCTTGGAGTTAAACAGCAAGGGTGAGATTCATGCTGACCTTGCAGGCTTCTATCCTGCGGTTTTGAGGTTGGCAGGGCATCTATCTGAAAATATTCTTCAGGGCAACATTGAAAGCGCTGAACTTTTCATACGAAGCTATTGCCCACATCACGACGTTGAAAACTGTACCAATATCATGGCGAAGATCGGCGTGATAACTGACACCCTTGAGTATGAACAAAGAATAAGGGAGGTATAAATGGAATTTTTTAATGGCTTCCTATTGAGTCTTTCCTTATGCCTTGATATTGGCATAGCGAATGTTGCAATGATTACTTTAGCGATGCAGCGGGGATATTTCCAAGGCTTCTCTCTCGGTGTTGGTACGTGTATCGGCGATTTAATTTATGCCGTTTTGGCTCTTTTCGGTATGGCTGCCTTGTTGCAGTATGAATCTGTTCGATGGACTCTTTGGATTGGAGGCTCAGCAATTCTTTTGTACTTCACCTTTAAGATGCTTCGCTCTGCCGTCGTTGACAGTCATTCCGTCGAAATTGCGGACAACGGTGCATCGTCAAGTTATCTTCAAGATTTTTCGAAAGGTGTATTCTTGGCGATGTCCTCTCCCACTGCGATACTGTGGTTTGCTGCAGTGGGCGGAGTCATTATTTCACGGTCTGGCGATCAAGGTCTCCAAAGTGCCTCTCTTTTCCTAACCGGTTTCTTTGCGGCTGGTATATTCTGGGCTGGCGTACTCTGTTTTGTCGCTAGTCAAGGAGGAAAGGTACTGGGGGAAAGGCTGCTTAAATACTCATACTATGCTTCAGCTGCCATTTTTGCTTATTTTGCGGGGTACGTCATTATTACAGGTTATGCAGAGTTTCTAGGATAGTTTTATTTCTTGTGATCGAGAGTAAAGGTCAGGTGTCATAGCCATGACCTTTCTAAATGTATTAATAAAATGACTTTGGTCATAGAATCCTAGATCAGCCATCACATCGATTGGTCTAATTCCGTCTCTAATCATTCTTCGGGCCTCAATGAGCCTCAGTTGCATGTGATATTGCACTGGCGCGATTCCGACCTCTTGACGGAATACTCTCACAAAATGGTACTTGCTAAGTCCGACTGATGATGCAAGGGATGAAAGGTCGATCTTTCCATCAAGGCAATCTTTCATGTTGTTTATTGCCATGTTAACCGAGTGCCTTTTGCGCCCGGCAACAGGCTTATCTTCTTCTAATAGTGTGGCTAACAGCCAGAGAATTGACTCTTCCTTGTACTCAGTAGAGTTCCGTGCATTTAGATAGCACTCTTGTATAGCCCTGAAGATTTTTTCGTTTTTTAGGGCGCCCTGTTGCAATACTGGATAAGAGTCTCTGTGAGCAATATTATTTTCTATCGCGACCTTTTTAATTGTTTCCGGATTTATGTGTAGACTGATGAATTCGACACCGTCGCTACAGAATTGTGAGGATTGTATCGCCATTGGATTGTATACAGTGACATATCCTGCCGGGACAACATAATCCGTGTTGTCAACCCAAACGCTTTCTATTCCTTTAAGATTTGCAGAAATAATATACTCTTCATGTGTGTGTTTCGGATAGGAAGTGCTGATTGCACATACTCTTGAGCACTCAATATCTTCACCAACATAAAAATCCTCAATTCCGATACTCACCAGTAATTCTCCTAGATTTTTTCAAGCTCTTCAGTCCCTTGCGCATGTCCTTACATGCCATACCTAGAGTTGATAAAGCTTACCATGTCCCTGTTGGGAGGGGGTAGGTTGCGCTTTATTGAGCGGGCGGATGCCAAAATGGTGACCGAGGTCGACGGCATTTCCACTTTATAATTGGAACTAGGAGGGTCTAAAAAATGGGATCGCCCGTTGCCTTGACGGCATAGAACAGGCAATCGCTCTTCGCAATCACCGGGTTGGTGGTGATCATGAAGGCTTTGAGGGCCTGGGCAGGGTAGATTCGCCCATCCTTGATTTGCAGTACCTGTTCCATGTTCTCGGTCCGGTTGTGGCTGATCGCTGTGAGCACGTCCAGGCCTTTTTGCCCAACCCATCCGAGAGGCTCATCCGGCGACACAATCCCGAAATTGCGGTGTTCGATGTCGGGCGGGAACGTGAGGTCCGCGTGCCCACTGGGCGTTAACCGGTACTCGATAGTCGCATCGGGTGCCAACTCCACTCGAATCGGGTTGCGCAGTACAGCAACGTTCCATTCCGCTTTTTCCAGCGATAGCACGTCTGGCTGTGAGGCATACCGAACAAGCCCTTCGTACGCCAGTTGGTGCGCGTGATTATCCTGAGACCCGCCACACTCGATGGTCACGGTGGGGACCTCCTGCTCGGAATATTCCATCAGGGCACCCAGGCGAAGATCGGTCATGATCAGCCGGTCGGTAAAGAGCGACGCCAGCGCTTGGTGGGCAGCGTCGTTGGTGATGGTCACCGCGAAGGCGGGGCCCGTGCCTGAGGTGTTGTGCACGTCCAGCAGGCATTCGGGGTTGGCTGTCTGAAGCTCGGCCAGCATGGCCTCGGCAATGGCGCCTTCCTCTCCTTCAAACGGTTCTTTGAAGCACCGGTTCAGATCACGCCCGCCTGGCACTTGGCGCAGCGACAATATCGGCGGGATTTTCGCGGGATGGACGCCTCCCAGAAGGAACAACAGGTTGACCTCCGGGGTGTGCTGTTCCATTAGCCATCGGTGAATCGCGAACAGCCCTGAGGGTTCGTTGCCGTGAAGCAGCGTTGCCATGGCCCGGGTCCTGGAGGGATCGCGGCCAGCAACGCGAACCACCGTGGGCCGTTGCAGCCGGTTCAGCCACTCCAGGGGCGAGCGGCCCAGGGTCTGGGGTGACGGGTTGTTGAGATAATCCAGGGTGTTCGAGTGGCTCATGGTGACAAGGTCCATTCGTGCAGTGGTGTGTTTGTCTTCTGATTGCCCATGTAAAGAGACAGCATACTCTTGAACGCCTCGTCGGTAGTCTGGGACCTGAAAAAAGACTCGGTGATCTGGCGCTGCCATCGGGCGCCCGTCATCCTGGTTTGAATGCGGCCTTCGATGATTCCCAGCAGGCGGTGGATCTCCGCCTCGTCCACCGCGGTTCGTTGCAAGGCTTCCCGGGCGCGCGGCAGCAAGTCACGGGCAACGTTCAACAGGGGGGTATCCTGTAACTGTACCTGGTCTTTGTGCGGCCAGATAATGTCTGCATCAATGCCGTATTTGGCGGCTCGATAGAAATTGTGTTCGGTGTAATGAAAGGGAAGTATCGACGTCAGGTGACGGATATCCTCGAGTACCGCCAACGCCGCTCCTATGACGAACAGCCCGTTCGCGCACATATCCACGGCCGTTGGTCCGGCCGGCATGGAACGAATCTCGATGCGCAGAAGGCCGCCTTCGTTGTGATCGAAAATGGCCCGGTTCCAGGGCCACGTAGTGCCATGGTGCAGTCGCAGTTCGGCCAGTTCCGGTACGCCTCCCCGATCAATAACGTCCATCGGATCTTCTTCCGACATCAATGGAAGGATGGGGGGATACAGGGAGGCCGAAGCTGCAAACAGCTCCCAGGCGCTGCGTGCCCAGCCGTTGCCGTAATAGACCCGTGGCGGGTGTTTCCAGGTTCTGTGGTTGGGCGAGCGGCTGTCGACGCACTGTTTGAACAGGGCGATACGGGTTTCGTCCCAGAGGTGGTGGCCGAACAGGCTGGGCGAATTGCTGGCCAGGGCCAGCGCAATGGGCGTCACCAGCTGCACAGCATTGAAATAGTCGGCAAAGCGGTGGGCAGGAACGCGCCAGTGCAGTTGGAACGAGGTGTTCGCCCCTTCCATGGTGACGTCGTCCGCTTCCAGGTCGATGACGTCATTGCCACCAATATGGATGCTGAAGGGCTCTCCCCGTTGTTGGATCAATGCGTTGGATAGCAGATGGTAGCGGGGTTCGTCGGTCATCACCTTCGCGCCCATATCGGACTGGCGCAAGGTGGGTAGAATGCCTATGGGGACCAGTTCGCCATTCAATGGTGCGGCGTGCTGGTTGATTCGCTGCATGGCCTCGAGCAGTTCCTGCTCGGTTCTGGCAAAGGGGGCTCCCTTGAAAGCCTGGGGGCTGAGATTGTATTCAAGATTGAAGCGGTTGAGCTCAACCGTCAGTTGTGGATCCTGAACGCTGGCGGCTATTTCTGTGTTGATCGGCTGAACGCGCAGGTCCGGGTTTACGATGTAGAACTCGACCTCGGCACCGATGGAAGATTTTCCCTCACCAAAGCCGGGCCGGTCCAGAAGGCGGGTGAGTGCGGTAAGGTCCGTTCGCACCTTGGCGGCGAAGCGGTCAAATTCTTCCGTGGTAAATTCCGATTGTTTTATCGACAGTCCCATAGTGGTTGTGTCTCTAGCACTGGCTTACCTTGATAGTAGCGGAAATCGTGGCGAAGGATGTGCCGGGCGGGAGGCTACTAAGCCTGGCAGCGACCTGAGGGTATGCCCGTTTGTTTGATGATGAACTGTTAAATGATGAAGAAGGGTAAAGAATCAGTATAAGGTTGGCATGATTGTACCTATTTAGGTACACTGGCTTTCACCAAGGAAGGGGTTGTATGACAAGGAAAACGGTTAACGTCGTATTTTATAGAACAGCCAATGGTCGAGAGCCGGTCAAAGAGTGGTTACTGAAGCTGGATAAGGATGATCGTTCCGTGATCGGGACGGACCTGAAAACGGTGGAATATGGTTGGCCCCTGGGTATGCCCCTGGTACGTGGCTTTTCCGGTAAAGCCAATGTAGACCTGTGGGAGGTTCGTAGCGATCTCTCAAACAGTCGGATTGCACGAGTCATATTCACGATGTTTCGCGGCGATATGGTATTGCTGAACGGCTTTATCAAAAAGACTCAGAAAACACCGGATCAAGAATTGGCGAAGGCAAGAGATCGAAAGAAAGATCTTGTCTGAATGGGAGCAGGAAAATGACACAGCACAAACACGTTGGCAGCTCTCTCGATGATCTGCTGGAATCCGACGGCACACTTGAGCAAGCAGAGGCCGAGGCATTGAAGCGGGTAATTGTCTGGCAGGTTCAGCAGGCTATGGGGCACACCGGCGTAAACAAGTCCCAGCTTGCCCAGAAGATGCATACCAGCCGGACGGTGGTTAATCGACTTCTTGATGAGAAGGATACCGGTGTAACCATCACAACGCTTGTTAAAGCAGGTCGCGCTTTGGGGATGACCTGGACTTTGCAGGCCGGTGAGGATAACGGATCTGATCGCGCGGCTTGACCGAGGCGGGGAAGCATGCAAATCGGAGTGATCGCAGACACCCACAGCAAAATGCGTCCCGAAGCTCTGGATGTATTGAAAGGCTCGGATCTGATCCTTCATGTCGGTGACGTGGGGCGGGACGAGGTTCTGGAAGCGCTGGAGGCGATCGCCCCCGTGATTGCTATCCGTGGCAATATCGACAAAACAGGCCGCGCAGCCACTCTTCCCGATGTTCAGAATCTGGAATTCCTCGGCCACGCTTTTTACATGCTCCACGACGTCAAAACCCTAGACTTCGATCTGCAAGGCCGTTACCGCGTGGTCATCGCCGGGCATTCCCACAAACCCCGTAGTGAATGGATTGGCGATGTGCTTTATTTCAATCCCGGTGGCGCCGGGCCCCGGCGTTTTACTCTGCCGATTACGGTGGGGCGGCTGCAGGTGAGTGAAGACGGTGTGGTTGGTGAGATTGTTGAACTGCCGGTTTGATCGGTTGGGCAATCCTATCCAGTGACCAGTTCTTCCATGGCTTGCTCGACAACCTCAGCGGTGCGTTCGTTGAAGTTGTGTTTCAGGCCCCGCAAACGGTTGTCGTCAAGCAGGTCTAAACTGAGCTTGCTCCACGTCTTCCTCACCTGCATCGATGGCGGCTTTGAGTTCATTCATTTTGGTGGTGTAACCGAAGGATAAGTGGCACATCAGCCAGAGCAACAAGGGGCAGCCTAGTAAGCTAATCTGATCGGTAACCACTGAATGAGAAGCCGTTATGAAACTGATCCTTTTGCTCGCCGCTGTATTGGTTGTTGGTCTGTTGGTGACTCAGCAACTGAATAAGGGTAAGGAAGCCAACGCTGAACAGGCCGCGGAAATCGGGACCGACAAGCCGCCAAAGGTTCCGACGAACCCGGGCGATGTGCCGAAGTTTGAAGAAGACATGAAGAAGTTTATGGAGGATGAGGCGGCCAAGCAGGCGGAAAAGATTGATCAGGCCACGCAGTAAAGACGGGCAACTATCAAACAAGAGCTATCAAACAGACATGACGAGAAAGACATTAGGCTTAACCCGGAAACCCATTAAAGACGCCAAACCAGTGGCTGAGGAAGCCGAAGCTAAGGTTGAGGTTGAGGCTGATCCACAAAAACGTTTTTTAAACGGTGTGGCTATCAATCCAACGCCGGGGATTCGTTTGGAGTCAGGTTCAGAAAAACTCACGGTGCGTGCGATGGATTTGATCACGCCGATTGGAATGGGGCAGCGAGGTTTGATAGTTGCACCGCCGGGGTCTGGAAAATCGACGATCTTAAAAGATATTTGCCAGGCGGTGGGAAAGGCGTATCCCGAGATTAAACTTTACGCGTTATTGATCGATGAGCGACCCGAAGAGGTCACTGATTTCAGGCGTAGCGTCCCGGCTGAGGTACACGCTTCTTCTTCGGATGAAAGCTATGCTCATCACGTTCGCGTTGCCGATGAGCTTCTTGATATCGCCCGCCAACAAGCTGGCGAGGGTCACAACGTCATGATTGTGATTGATTCTCTGACGAGGCTTGCGCGTGTGCACAATGCAGAGCGAAAGAGCAGCGGCCGCACTATGTCTGGCGGGGTTGATGCGCGAGCGATGGAAATCCCGCGGAGGTTGTTTGGCGCTGCACGAAACATCGAGAATGGCGGCTCGCTTACCATTTTGGCAACCGTTCTGGTTGATACCGGCAGCCGTATGGACCAGGTTATATTTGAGGAATTTAAGGGCACGGGGAACATGGAGCTGGTTTTATCAAGAGACGTTGCGAATCAGCGAATCTTCCCCGCGCTGGACATTTCGAAAAGCAGTACACGCCGTGAAGAGCTGCTGTTAGATCCGAAATATTTAGACAAAATAAGAGCTTTGCGCCGGGCGCTCAGCGGTCTCAAACCCCTAGAGGGCACAAGAAGGCTGGTTGAGCTGCTTGAGAAGTACCCCACAAATGCCGAGCTTCTGAACAGCACCCCCGGAACGCACACCGATTGAATCTGCGATACGAGGTCAGGCCCGCGAGAAAGCCGAAAAAGTGATCTCGCTGGAATCCTCGCATGTCAGGTTGGCAATGATGGCCTTGCAGCTGGCCAGATCTTTTATTTCGGTTATTTGGGTAACCTGGGCCTCTTTTCTGGAGTCATTGAGGGATTAGGAGGGCGTAAGCATGCAAATCGGAGTGATCGCAGACACCTACAGCAAGATGCGTCCCGAAGCCCTGGAGGTTTTGGAAGGCTCGGATCTGATTCTTCATCGTTCAACGCGCAATCAGGCTGGTTCGCCAGTTTGAGCAAAACCAGCCAGTCTCCACATAAGGCCATCGAGCGCTAAACGGAACACGAATTAATGGCTAATGGACAGTTTCGGCAGCTTCACGTGGAAGAAGGACTTGATTTTGGCTTTGAGTGACACTGCCATCTGCGCGATATATTCGCTTCGTTCCTGCGATGCAAGCTTTGTGTAGTAATCAATGTCGATAGTGCCCTGTTCGTTCAGTTTCGGAGCCTGATAAGTCATGGTGGTGTGTCCTGATTCGATAAGTGAGTATCTTCTACAGGACTTATGGTAATGAGTACGAGGCTCTTGAAAAAGCGATCCTTTCTCATCAGACTGATGAATTAATCTCATCAGTCGAGCGAAGTTATGCGCCACCTGCCACCCCTGAATGCGCTTCGGGTATTTGAATCAGCGGCTAGACACCGCAGCTTTGTCGCAGCTGGCAAGGAACTTTTCGTGACGTCATCGGCGGTCAGTCATCAGGTGAAGACACTTGAAGAATATTTAGGGATTTCACTGTTTGATCGAAGCAGGCGAGCGGTGACGTTAACCCCTGAAGGCGAGCAATATCTCTCATCAGTCAGGCATGCGTTCGATGAGATTGAAATGGCCACCCAACGACTGACCGCGAACCAGGAATCCAACGTGGTCAAGATCAGTGTTGCCCCCAACTTCCTAACCCGCTGGCTGATGCCACGCATGGCTCGATTCCAGGCCCTGTACCCGGATATTGAGCTGGAAATTAATGCGTCCATGGGGCTGCTGGATTTCGATCGCACCAGTACCGATATGGCGGTTTATTTCGGGAATGGTGAGTGGGACGATATTGAAGTGCATTTCCTGCGCAAAGTTATGCTGGTTCCGGTGTGTAGCCCGCGGCTACTGGACGGTGAGTTGCCGCTGGAGAAGCCTGAAGACTTGGCTAAACACACTCTGATTTATGTCAGCAAACGGAAGTGGGAGTGGGAGAACTGGCTGGAACAATCAGGCGTGGATTTTATATCCGCCCGGGGCAGCTTACAGATGTCCAGCGGGCAACTTGCCACGGCGGCGGCCCAAGAGGGCCTTGGAGTGGCGCTGGCTGATAGCACCCTGACGTCCCGTGAGATTAAATCGGGGAAGTTGGTGGTGCCTTTCGACATCCAATTGGATACGAATCGGGCCTTCTATCTGGTCTACCGCAAGCAACGTCCGCTGACCATTGGAATGAAAGCCTTCAAGGAGTGGCTGATGAGCGAGATATAGGGAGCCCTCGGGCCTGATTCTGGGAGGAAAACCGGGGCAGAAACGGCTTAAACTCGGGGCGGCTCAGATGAACGTCCAGGCCAAGACCCGCGTAATCTTATTTCCCTGCTTCATCTCAATTTCCCTTATATCGACTGCACCAAGCTTACGAATCAACTTCTTTGCGGGCTTAACATTGTCGGCTTTTGAAACCAGGCTGGTAAACCAGCGACATTGAGTTGAATACGCCTGGCTTTCTCTTATCAGCTTTTTCAGAAACAGCTGCTCACCCCCCTTGCACCAAAGCTCTGCTCCCAGACCACCAAAATTCAGAGTAGGGGATTCGGATTTTGTTTTTTGTTCACCGCGACTGCGAGCAAGGTTATTGAGTTTTAGCCGGCTACCTTTCATCGCGTCATCGAGAGATGCATGGAAAGGCGGGTTGCATACGCTGACGTCAAAGAACTCACCAGCTTGGATGATCCCTTCGAACATGTGGTTTTTATCGTGCTGGGTGCGGAGCGTGAAGCGACCTTGGAGTGCGGGGTTGTTGGTGATGATTGTGGCTACGTTCGCAAGCGACTCCGTATTGATGTCGCTACCGACACACTGCCAGCCGTAAATTTGGCAGGCCAGTAGCGGGTAGATGCCATTGGCTCCCGTCCCTATATCCAGCAGCTTGATGCTGGGCTGATCAAGCCCGGGCAAGTCAGCGATGTAATGGATATAGTCGGCCCTGCCCGGGATTGGAGGGCAAAGTGCCCCGTCCGGAATGTCCCAAGCGACAATGTTGTAGTATCGGTTTAATAACGCGGCGTTGAGAGTTTTTACTGCCAATGGGGCTGCGAAATCGATGAAAAGGTTGCCATGAGGGTTCGTTTTCACATGGGGGGCTAGTGCCGGGTGGGTTTCTACGAGAGCTGGGAGGTCATAGCTCTGATTGTGCAGATTCCTCGGGTGTAGATCCTTGCGAGCAGGCTTTGTGGAAATCGGAACAGGATTATTTTTTTGGTTCATAAGCAGGGGGGAACTGTGACAGACCTATTTTTCGGGGCTTTCGCGTAGGTTCTCTGTGTAGATGAATTGCGAACAGGCGTTTACGAAAGTCATCGGATGGCAAAGTTGTATGCTATCACTCAAACGGTTGTTACACATTTCTGCCAGTGAAACATGCACTCCATAAGAGGGTTACGGCAGTTCTGTACCTTGAAAATAGGTCGGATGAGCCTCTAACCGTCAGCATTCAGTTAATCGGGTAACCTGGTCCGCTTTCCCGGAGTCATTCCCCGCTCCCACTCAGCTTCGTCTCCCGGCGCTGGCAGAAACCGGCCAAACTCGATCATCTGAGTGGCTGGAATGTCCTGCAGGTAGATCCACACGTCCTCAGCAGTTATGCCCGCAATTCGGGCTATCTCTTCAAGCATCTGGCTCATCAGGGCCTGCTTGACCTCGGTATTGCGGCCCTGCCGGATCAGGCCGTGCACATACACCTGGGGCGCGGTGTTCACGCTGCCACCGACAAAGTGATCGCCTTCGTCGGTAGAAAAAAACAAAACCTGGGCAAAGAAACGGGGCGCGCCTGTTTGTGTGCTGTGGGCCGTTGTTATGGCCTCCGCGATCTGTGATTTCTGCTGCTGCGACAGAGAAAGATTCGCGACCGTGACGGTATAAGTGGGCATGGGGGAATCCTACCGGGAGTGACATGTATTTACCTGTTCTGGCCGACATTGAGAATCAGGTGGTCTTGTTTCACTATAGCAATGCTTACCTGCATGGCCATACGCACGGGCCGGGTTGGCGTCATTGGGGAATCTGGAGGGCGTAAGCATGCAAATCGGAGTGATCGCAGATACCCACAGCAAGATGCGTCCCGAAGCCCTGGAGGTTTTGGAAGGCTCAGATCTGATTCTTCATGCCGGTGACGTGGGGCGGGACGAGGTTTTGGAAGCGCTGGAGCAGATCGCCCCTTTGGTTGCGATCCGTGGCAATATCGACAAAACCGGCCGGGCAGCGACTCTTCCCGATGTTCAGGATCTGGAATTCCTCGGCCACGCAATCTACATGCTCCACGATGTCAAAACCCTCGACATCGATCCGCAAGGCCGTTACCGCGTGGTGATCGCCGGCCATTCCCACAAGCCCCGTAATGAATGGATCGGCGACGTGCTTTACTTCAATCCCGGTGGCGCCGGGCCTCGGCGCTTCAAGCTGCCAATTACGGTAGGGCGGCTGGAGGTGAATGACGACGGTGTGGCTAGTGAAATCATTGAGCTGCCGGTTTGATCAGTTTGGAGAAATAGACCTGTCGCGATTTTGTCACGCGTTTCTTTCGGTAATCAGGCTGACGCCTGCTTTCGGTCTTATTCGTTGGTAAGAGGAGGCTCTTTTGCAAGCGCCGACAACATAAGCCAATGGTTGATCGAGCGCGCTAAGTCCACGCGACCGTGCAGGCGAATGTCGCCCCGCTCGATTGCTGGCGCCAGTGCCCGCTTACCAATCCAGATCGGCCCGAGGATGCCGCCACTGAAATGGCTCGTGTCGTGCGTCCAGGGGGGCGGCTGGTATTGGCGGTCTGGACACCGGATGGCAACGTTTTCGGAATGTTCAAGGTGATCAAGCAGTACATGCCAAAGCCCGAAGGCCAACCGCCAGCGTCTCCCTTCGCGTGGGGAAATACCGAACGGCTAATGGAGTTGCTGGGCGACGCCTTTGAGTTGCGCTTTGAGCGGGGCACTTCCTACTATCGCGAGCCTGATGCCAAGGCCGCATGGCGCACTTTTGTGGAGGGTTATGGTCCTGTACAAACGCTTGCGGGCAAGCTTGATGCCGAGCGCCGAAATCGGTTTGAGTCTGATTTCGTGGCTTTTCATGAAGAATTTCAAGACGAGCTCGGTATCACGGTACCGCGCGACTACCTGATTGTGCAGGGAGTCCGTCGTTGAGCGGCGCTGGCTACCGCCCCGAAGCCCAACTGTCCCGGGCCAGGTCCATGGCCCGGTTGACTTCATCGGCAGGGATATCGCCCGGCTCGCCTTTTTCTATCGGATCATAGTGAAACACGTACAGCCGGGAAACGAACTCGGCTACCGGTAACGATGCTTCGCCGAAAAGCTCCCCGTGGCCGTGGGTTGAGGTGACGACGCCCTGGCCCCAGTTCTGCCCGCTGTCGTTGTTGGGGTTGAAAAAGTAGACGCGCATGGTCTTGTCTGCATCCATCGCGAGCCGTTGGATGGTGATTGCGTGCCAGCCCAGAAAACGAGTGGCGCTGTCGGTCACCGCGATGCCAGCCGGCTGTGGATTGATGACGGGAATGTTGCCGTTATAGAACGGGTGATAGGCGGCGTAGAAATCCCGCACAAACCCTTCGAAGTCTTTCAGGTCGCCGGTAAAAACGTCCACCGCGATGCGAAATCCGTGGCCAACGTGGTCGCCATGAAATTCGGCGTTGACCCATTTGTGGGGGTCCTCTCCGCGGCCAATACTACGACGCCCCATTTCAAAATAGATGCGGTCCAGATGCGGCACGGTCAGCAGGGATACGGCATCGACATCCACGGGCGGCTCGGTGGCCAGTCCGGTGCCGAGTTCCCGTGAAGAAATGCTGTTGCCTTCGAAGCGCATAATGATTTCATCGTCCCGTGCTGCCCAGGCAAGGATGCGCAACAGCTCTGCCGGCATGTTGTAAGCCCACATCGACAGGGCACGGGTGGACTGGCAGGTCGGGTAATTGCCCTGGCCCACGCCCAGTGGCCGCCCCAGCACGTTTAGTACGTCGGCGAGCAGAAAACATTCAGGGGAGCGGCTAGTGCCAAAGACTGTCTCGATCTTCTCGGCCGCGGCGTCGCAGAGCGACATGCGTATCTGGCGCCACAGGGATGGGGCTACCGGGGGCGAGTAGAGAATGCCCCGCTCCAGCATCATGGCCAGGCCGTAGGCACACTGGCTGGTTTCCGGAAACAGGGCGTCGTCGATCAGGCGGTGAATCAGCGCGGGGTAACAGTGAAACGCATCGGCACCGGTGTAACTCAGCCCGAGGGCCGTGGGGATCAGGGCGTTCCAGCGCCCGCGCAGGAAGCGTATGAAGACGGGCATGTAGGCTGACACCAGGCCGGTGCTGTGCATGGCCTGGGCAAAGGCGATGGCTTCGCGCATCAGGGCGGCGTCGTCCATCTCCGCCAGTCGTTCGGAATAGACCTCAAAGCCGGGGTCTTCACGGCAACCTTCGGTGGGGCTGAATACGGCGTTGATCAGTTGCAGGGCGTCGTCGCCGACTTCGCCGCCCAGGGCGTCCGGTTTTTCCAGGCAAACCGCTATTTGGGTCACCATGTGTTTGACGCCCTCAACCTGAACCGGGCGCTGCTCCAGAATACGCCAGACTTCGGCCACCAGGTGCTCCAGAAGGTTTTCGTATCCCAGATGGTGAAGCAGGTAGTGGTACAGGTTCTGAACCGCGTGGCCGAGCTGGTCGGGCCGCAGCCTGTCGCTCTCTTGCAGGTCATCACTAACCACCAGATCAAGGTTCATCGCCATCACCTGGGCGAGGAAGTTATGGGCGTGTTCCGCCGAGATGGAAGCGTGGATGAAGTCGCCTCTGGTGACCGCCAACAGGCGAATCTGGCTCAGGCATTCGACCAGTGTTGCCGTTGGGTCACCGTGCCGAACCGTACGTGCAGCCAGAGAGGGCACCAGTGTCTGGGGATAGTCCCAATCGCTGCCTCCAAAGAACCCGGCGGATTCTATGGCCGGGACGCGCTCGTATAGCGCTTGCAGGCCTTCGGGGCTGAGTATCAGGGGCTTTGCCGCATCAATCACCTCGAATACGGGCGACACACCCTCAACTGCGTTGACTTCAGCAAGGCGGCTGACGGCGCCGTCAAATGCTTTTACAAGTTCCGTCGGCGCGTGGCTATTCTGGTTTTCGGTTGCTTTTTTTTGTCTGGTCATACAACCATCCTTAAGCCAACCTGGGACTGTGTCAACCTGGCCCCTGGAAAACATCTGCTCCCAGCGGCCGGGTGAAACCAGGAACCTGCCGGCCGACGCTAACCCAGCTATCATAATGAGCAAGAGATCCGATAAAGTGATGCCGACACCTACAACAATGAAAGAGCAGACACCTGATGGCTGAATCATTCAGTACCGAGCTGGTTGAACAGCTCCAGCGAAATATTGGCGATGCCTTCCGGGCCGTGTCTGGCGAGGATTTGGAATGGGGCGAGCTAATCGCTCAGGTGCTTGGCCAGTTGCTGGTTTCTTTTATCTACCTTGGGGTTTTCTTCGGAATTTATTTGGTCCTGACAGGTGCCATCCGGCTGGTATTGGGGAAGCGGCGGGCCAAAACGCATCTGTTCATCCAGGTACGTAGCACCTTGCGTTATCTGGCCGGGTTAGGAGCGCTGATCTTCATTCTTGCGCAGTTTGGAACGTCTCATGAGGTTCTCAAGGCGATGGCGAGGGCGGGTTTTATGGCCCTCGGTTTCTATGTGGCCTGGCTGATTCTGGCGCGCCTGATCAAGGACAGCATGGTGCGCTACAAAATGGACCCTTCGATTCGTCAGTTGGTCGAGAACCTGTTTTCTGTTGTCGTCTCAGCGCTGGCGGTGGTGACGGTACTCGCCCAGTTCGGTTTCGATGTGGTTTCGATTGTTGCCGGTTTGGGGATAGTCGGTATCGCAGTAGGCTTTGCCGCGCAATCAACCCTCTCCAATTTCATTGCCGGTATCACCCTGTTGATTGAAAGACCGTTCCGCATTGGTGATTGGGTCACCATCAACGGGCAAGACGGCAAAGTGGTCAAGATTGCCTTGCGAACCACCTGGCTACGCACCCGGGATAACATCTTCGCGATGATTCCAAACGACAGTGTGGCGTCTTCCGATATCATCAATTACAGCGCAGAAGGTGTCACGCGCCTGAATATTCCGGTTGGCATTGCATACAAAGAGTCGGCAAAGGCTGCGAGGGACGTGCTGATGCCGGTTTTGCTGACGCATCCTGAAGTTCTACAGGGTGCTGGTATGGAGCCCCGTGTTTTGCTCAAAAGCCTGGGTGATTCTTCGGTGAATCTGGAAGCCAAGGTGTGGATTACACCCGATAATCTGGATGTACAACCCAGAATCATGGCGGATGTTCTGGAGCAGATGAAAGAGGCGCTGGACGCTGCCGGCATAGAGATTCCTTTCCCTCATTTGCAACTGTTTATTGATGATGCAAAAGGGCTGAAGCCAATACTGGAGCCCCTCTACAGCATGCGGGGAACAAACGGATAACTTCTACCCAAATTCATCATTCAAACCGGTTGGCCCGGATGTTGTTCCGCGTGCCATCGCTCTCGGTCTCGGTCCAAATCGGCACTCGCAACTGTGCTGTTCGCACTTTCCTTTGAACAGAGTTGGTGTTCAATAGATCACATCATCGCGGCACGCTACCGGCGCTAAAGTGTCTCCAAACACTTTTTTCCTATTTCAGATATCATGGATGTTTATTTGTTGGGTAGGCCAACAGTTAACCTGGAGAACACCATGAGCAAGAAGCCCGAGAAAGTCACCTTAACGTCTGCCACGATTGAGGAACAGACCGCTGCTTTTTTGAAGTCAGGCGGGGCTGTCGAGTATGTGGGTAAGGGCAAGAGTGGACAAGAAACGTCTCAGAACCCGAAGCAAATTACCCTGAAATAGTAAACCGGGTTAATCAGTTTTCCGGAACATGCATCTTTGGCGTACCTGTCATAGTCTGGCCTAGTCTGGTGAAATGGAAATCGCGTAGATTTAAATGGGCATGGAAAAGTGCTCGCGCAATTACCCTGACAAACTCGCGAAAAGAGGATTCGATATGCCTCACGTGCGTTTTACCCAGCTGCTCTGTTTTGCTGTTCTTGTTGCGATTTTAGCGGCCTCTACCGCTCAGGCCCATCACGGTTGGGCTTGGGCAACGGACGAGGAATTTGAAATTACCGGTACCATCCAGTCGATGCGCCTTGGTAATCCCCATGGCGAGGTCACGATCGACGTTGATGGCGAGGCATGGGTTGTGGAAGTTGGTCAGCCCTGGCGTAACGACCGCGTCGGGCTGAGTAAAGAGGTTTTGAGTGTCGGCCGGGAAATGACCGTGCACGGTCATCGGTCCGCCAAAGAAGGCGAACGGTTGGTCAAGGCTGAGCGGATTGTGATCGACGGGGAGAGCTACGACTTGTACCCCGGTCGTGATTCCTGAACCTGGGAATGATTGAGCAGGCACTGGTCTTCGTCGAAAACCTGGCCGTTGTCTCAGCCCTACGCAATTCCACGTTGGCATATCCGTTGGTCAACGCCGGGCATATTCTTGGGGTTGCCCTGCTGGTCGGCGGAATTGTGCCACTGGATTTGCGCTTGCTGGGGCTCCGGCGTCGCTACCCCGTGATGGTGTTTGTTGATGTGCTTCGTATGACATCGGCGCTTGGCTTGGGGTTGGCGATCGTTTGTGGTGCTCTTTTATTCGCCACGGCGGCTGCCGATTACGCCGGATCGATGTTGTTCCGGGTGAAGATGGTGGTTGTCCTGTTGGGAGTGTCGAACGCGTTGATACTCGCTCGGGTGTTAGAGCACCGGGATATACGGAGCCTCCCAATGGATGCAGCCATGCCTTTATCCGTGAGAGCAGGGGCCTTGATATCTCTGGTGACCTGGGGCAGTGCGCTGGTCCTTGGCAGGCTATTGGGGTACTTCTGACCAGGCGGGAGGCGACAGGGACCGCCACCCGCCGGTGCTTTGGTGATTAGCTGAACTCGGGCTCAAAAGGCTTACTTCCAGCAACCCATTTCATCCACGCCATGTCCAGTGGAACAAGAACGTTCAGTGCGAACAGCACCCAGCCCAACGCCTGCAGGCTGTCCGCAAACCACAGCATCAGGGCGAAAGACAGTAAGGCCCAGCTGACGTCCACAACCATCATCAGGTTGAAGTATTTCTCCAGCCACCGTGCGTTCATGGCCATAGCGGCCATATCTACGCACCAGAGCAGCATCACTATGCTCACCACCAGATAGAACGTTGCGCCGGGCCCGCCAGCCAACTGGGCAATTGGCCTAGATGCTTCAGACGGATCTGGCAGCGACCAACCGCCTGCTGTCTGCGGCGGGTTACAGCCAGGTATACAGCGATCAGGATTTGAGCGCGCCCGGTATGGCTATGATCAAAGAGGCGCTTGATCACCTCCTGCAGGCGCACCTCCCATATCCGGCAGTAGTGTTCGATCACGAATACTATTTGGTGATGGCTAACACGGCCATGCAGAAGATGATGGTAAGAATGGTGGAGTTGGGCGCTCGATTCCCCGACAGACCTAACTTTCTACTGTCACTGCTGGATAACGAGGGCATGAAGCCCTTCGTGGGCGATTGGAAAAACATCGCATGTCACATGCTGCAACGCGTCTACCATGAACACCTTGCCGGCCCCTTCCGGGACCAGCCCAACCGGTTGCTGGAGCATGCCTTGACCTTGCACGGTGTTCCACAGGGTTGGAAAAGCCACCTGGTGGAACATCTCGACTACCCGGCAATTCCTTTTACCCTGAACCTGGGGGATCAGCAGCTTAGAATCTTCTCGACCATCGCAACGATAGGCACGCCTCTGGATGTCACCGCACAGAATTTGCGGATCGAACATTTTTTCCCAATGGATGAGCGTAGCAAGGCTTTTTGGCAACGCTGAAACCGGCTGCTGCATATACTGTCCGCGATCGGGGTTGAATTTACGCAACCCTCCACGCATGTCTAGTGTAGGAGACATTCACAACACCGCACTTCTCCAAACGGTTTTGCAGGGCAATGGGAGGACTTATGGAGACGCGAACGTTCGGAAACACAGACATTCAGGTGACACCTGTCGGGCTGGGCACCTGGGCCATTGGTGGCTGGATGTGGGGCGGAACGGATGAAGCCCAATCCATTGATACGATTCATCGGGCCATCGACAAGGGGATTGGCCTGATCGATACGGCTCCGGTCTATGGCTTCGGTCGTTCTGAAGAGATTGTGGGCAAGGCCCTTGCTGATGGTCGTCGGGACCAGGTTGCGTTGGCCACGAAGGTGGCTCTGAACTGGAACGACGATCAGGACAAAGTCTGGCGGGACGCAACTGCTTCGCGCATAGAGCGGGAGGTTGAGGACTCCCTGAAACGCCTTCAGACCGACAGGATCGACATTTACCAGGTGCATTGGCCGGATTCCAAGACGCCCATGGAGGAGACTGCCCGCGCACTGGAGAATCTATATCAGGCGGGAAAGATCCGCGCTATTGGTGTCAGCAACTTCACCCCGTCACAGATGGACGAATTGCAGAAGACGGTTCCCCTGCACAGTTTGCAGCCTCCCTATAACCTGTTCGAGCGGGAGATTGAGCAGGAGATACTTCCGTACTGCCGCGAAAACGGCATTGCCACCATCACCTATGGCGGGCTCTGTCGGGGTCTGTTGACCGGTAAGATGCAGGAGGATACGCAGTTCACCGGTGACGATTTACGCAAGAACGATCCGAAGTTCCAGGGTGAACGGTATCGCCAATACCTGAATGCCGTCGCCGAACTGGATGCGTTTGCCCGTGAGCGGTACCAGAAAAACGTACTGGCGTTGGCGCTTCGTTGGCTGGTGGATCAGCCCGGGGTGACGACTGCGCTTTGGGGAGCAAGGCGGCCGGAACAGCTCGATCCTGTTGGTGAGATCGAAGGCTGGTCACTGGATAAGGACGCGATGGCTGCAATCGATGACATTCTGGCCAGATGCATTGATGACCCGGTAGGGCCTGAATTCATGGCGCCCCCGACGCGTTAAGCGCCAGCGCATTCGATGATATCCAGAGACGCCGGCAGGCTTGTCCGTTTCCCGTCATTGATGAAGTCGGTGTAGAAGCGATCCACATACTTGAATGAGGCGACTTTGCAATGAG
>OJDD01000161.1_pt1 | contig 21482 bp, 24 predicted proteins | sample 1592591 | NCBI WGS metagenome assembly OJDD01 (sample SAMN05416809, study PRJEB24817) | seawater metagenome | isolation source: Sea water | place: Canada:Atlantic | collected 2013-07 | reverse complement strand
TGAAAAGCGTCACCAAGAACGGCTGGGAAGTGTCTAGAGAACTGGTGGCGATTCAAACGTAACCCCAGTGTAACCCTGACAAATGCTGACTTTTTGATCTGTTGTGAGCTTGAAACGGGAAGTGAATAGGTAGAAGGCTGGGGTTACACAGTTGTGAACCCTGAGAGAGTTGTCTTGGAGATGCTGAATGATTGTAAGCTGTTGATTTTTATGGTGAAAATGGTGGGCCCACCAGGACTTGAACCTGGGACCAATCGATTATGAGTTGGCAAGGTATAATGCAAAGCCAGCAAAATCAAGGGTTGCTGAGCGTAATGTCGCGTAATAGAAAGTATTTTAATAACAGTAGGTTAGCGTAATTTTCCGAAAGCAGAAAAAACTTGGCAGTGTACCTCTTCTGTACCTCTTCCTTTAGCGAGGAGCTCCTAACCTTTATAGGGCACTCCTTATCATCGACTTTGACTGATGTTAGGTTTGAATCTCTATAGGAACCTGTAGCTTGAGCTGGGTAGCAATTGGTGTATATACATCTACATCCGTGCTTTCTGTCTCTATTGAGACGACCAAGCTATAACGAGTTTTTCGATGCCAGCAGCCAAGGTGTGCTCTCTCTCTCCACCAACCGATTTTCGGCATGATGGAGATAAAATTAGAGGTCGCTAGCTCTGCGGATGTCCCGATCCAGGTATCAGAGTGGATAGAGCCTCTGTCTCGAGCTGTTGAACCAAGGAGCCAATGTCCGGAAGCTGATTGGGTGCTTGTTAGCTCTTCATCTTCTACTCTGGCAGCCTTGTTTACCCGTTTGATAAATTCGTCTTTGGATTCTCCAGGATTATTGATGTCGAATCTCAGTGCATGAGAGGCATAGCGATACCGGTCTTTCCAGCCGATCTCGCCAGGCCCTGGCTCAATAAAATATGAAAGCGTTACTTTCATTTTTACTTCAACGTCGTCCGGAAGTGATTGCAGGACTTCCACTGGCCAAGGAAGGTCATGGAAGTGCATATCTTTGGTGCGAAGCCCCCCACCTTCCTTTTTGTCGTATGGCTGCAATTCTTCTTGAGCAATTATTGTCAAAGAGTTTTTTGCACTGTAGAGGGCGCGGTCGAGATCAGGGACTCCATAGCCACAAATCTTCAAAAGAGCTTGGTAGTCGCTCTTCTTCTCAGTAGAAATGAACTGCTGTTTCAGGGCTTCTGGCCAACTTGCAGAGTGGACTAGCAGCGCACGGATAGTTTCTTCCCAGTAGCCTGGATATTCGGCTCTAATAGATCCGGCCATCCTGCCTAGCTGAGCGGTGGCTGCACTCGTCATGTTGAAAGGATAAAAGTAGCCTTGAGAATCAGGCTTATAAGCTGTTGATAAAATTGAGAGATCATCGCACTCGGTGGCAAAACCTGAATCATCTATTGCTAAATTGCCACCTTCGAGCACTAGCTCAGGCTTGATTGGCCACTTATTCTCCTCCCATGTGGTTGAGGTTGTGGAGAATGGCGATAGAGTTTTTGCCTCGGCTACAGGGCGGTAAGATTCCAATTTTGGGTCAATGATATCTACTAAATCTGTAATTGCTCCGACTGTGAGGGCATTCCAGGATTGGGCGGGATCGTGAATCGATTCTGTTATCTGGATATCAGGGTAGTCCTGAGCCGCGTTCTGGGTTTCTATGGTCTGAAGTGAGTTTCCGCCGCTAATGATAAATAGCCGCTGTTCGTTCCATGTGGCGGCCAGCTGATCTATTTCTGCTGACCAAGAACTTGGGCGTCCTCTATCTCGGGTGTCTGTGGCAGTCACAGCCATGCAAAAAGTTCTTCGGCGGTCGGGGGCTTCAATTTCTGCTCGACTGACACCTTGAGCTGTTATGTGGCCCCAGAGGTTAGCCTCATTTTCTCCATCATGAGGCAGAATTTTGACAGACTCCAAAATATGGGGGATTGCAATAGAGTCGCTGTTTTCAAGTAATGGAGTGAGGTCTCCATATAAAACAGTCCCAGCCATGAGGGTGCCATGACGATCATGGTCATGTTCCCCCCAGGCTGGATTCACGGATTGGCAATCTTCGTCAGCAAGGAAAGGCTGGATTAATGGGTGTCCGTTGTTGATTCCCGTATCCAGGATGCACACTGATGAGTTGGGGTTTTCTGGTTGATCAATGCGCCTTAGTAAATCTTCAACCCAGCCTGCTTGCTCTTTAGGGGCCATCTCCATAAAAAAAGCTGAAGTGGTTTTTGCTAAACGGTACTCTGCGATTAGATCGCTCGCCTGCGTTATTCTTTCTAGGTCCGAGAGGTTGGCGAAAACAACTTTGACCATGCGTTCAGGAAATCTTATTACGCCTGGTCGAGATTCTAATTTTAGTTTAGATAGTATGCCGTTGAATTTTTTTGCGTCATTATCCGAATCCCCTCTAAGCCATACTTCTATCCAGGTTTTATCTGTGCTGGGTTTTGATTCTTTTGTATCAGTCCAGAATGAATCGACTAATAATGCGCTTCTTACTTCGGATATGCTTGCAATTAAATCCTGATTTTTCGGTTTTCCGGTGGCGGTATTTTCGGAAATGTATTTTTCTAATTTGTTAATGAAATAGCTTTTCTTCTTGTTGGATACATATACTGTGGCTAATGTGGTTAGTCCCCCACCATCACTTTCTTCTGTGCGCACATTTAGCAGCCTCACTTCCTTGGACTTCATATCCTCAAGGCTCTTAGTTACCAATTCAGCCCCTGGGTCACTGATAAACTCAATGTAAACGCCGTTTCGAGCTCCAACTAGGGCGAGTTGGCTGCTTTGTGATTCTTCCCATGCTCCCTCAAATTTCCCTTTCAAATACTGGCCATGCTGAACACGCTCCCTTGGAGGAGGGATTCTTTGGAATCGTGGAGATAGGGTGCTGGTATATAGGCGAGTTTCTGGTTTGGTAGGAAGAACGATGTGAGGAAGCTTATCCATAAACTTTCTTATTTTTTAGTGGTTTAGAGTATTAGAGCTGTGTGTAGACCTGTTTTCTTTGATCTAGGGTGGAGATTAGTTCTGAAGCAGTTACCTTGGATTTGTCGTGCAGTACGGCATCCTTAATTGCATCGCGACATGCGGAGCCAATTTCGGCTTGGCTTAAGTCGGCACTACTAGACAATACTTTGTTCCAAGCGAACTTGCTGGCAAGAAATGTTCCCATAATTATTTCGATAAGATGTTTCCTCTCCTCTTCATCAGGAAGAGAATAATAAAGAACATCATCGAAGCGGCGAAATAAGGCTTGGTCCAACAGCTTAGGGTTATTGGTAGCCGCAACAATTATGCTGTCCGACTGGTCTTGCTCTATAAATTGTAGGAGAGCATTCAGCACTCGGCGCATTTCACCAACATCATTGTCCATCGAGCGATCTCCGCCAATTGCGTCGAATTCGTCGAAGAAATAAATGCCCTGTTTCTGTTCCATAATGTCGAATATTTGGCGCAATTTAGCACTAGTTTCCCCCATGAACTTAGTCACGAGTCGATCTACTTGGACCGTGTACAACGGGAGTTTCAGCTCGTGTGCTAAAACGCGTGCAGACATTGTTTTCCCGGTGCCTGGCGGGCCTGCGAGAAGAATGCGGCGCCGATTTGATAGTCCGTATTTATGGAGTTTTCCTCTTTGATAGAACTCTTTTATGGTTCGCCGAAATCGTTCTAATGTTGCTTGAGGTGCAACTAGGGACTGGAGGGGGATATCTGGCATGTCAGATACCACTAGGCCTTTCAGCTCCTGGGGAAAGGGGACTACTTTCAGGCCTTGCTGGGCCCTTTTCTTATGATTATCTACAAGGGCACGGATCTCATGGGCAAGTGTTGCATGTCCTTGTTTTGCTTCATGAGCTGCTACCTGGAGCGCTATCGAATAGAAGCGCTCTCTATCCTCCTCAGAATAGGATCTAATTAGCGATTTAATCTGGTCCGCGGTAGCCATGACTTTGCTCGATGTTGTTCTCTCGAATTGGCGTAGCATCCTACAGGAACCCGACATTGGCCAGTAGTGGCCATAGCCAAAGCCTGTTTTGGGTCACCTTAACATATATATGCGTCTAATAGGCACATATTGTTGCCTACTAGACTGGTTGAGTGCTCTAATGAGTCGCAATACTTGTGACCAAAACTAAGCATCAGATGAATGTTCGAACGTTAAAGATGGCAGATGCCTGCGCTATGACTGGCTATACGAGGGATCAGATAAGGGCCCTTTTGCGCGATTTGCCACCCTTTACCTTGGATCAAGGCAGTGGCCGAAGCCGTGTATTCTCTAGAGTTGAGTTGCTGGCAATCACAATTATCTCTTTTATGGAACAGAGGTATGGCGTCAAACGAGGTGCTATAGGCGCTATTTTAGAGGGCCTCCTTGAAGCTCTCCAGGCTCCTAGGGAAGTGGATTCCCTTGCATGTCTAGTGATCGTCACTGGCGAAGAGACAGTTTTATTTTCTCGTCTTACTGAGTCTGTTGAGGAAGGGTTGGTTATTCCCTTGGCTCCCATTTTGGACAAACTGGATATCTATCTTGGGGTAAAGGCTCCTCATAAGCAGATAGAGATTGGGTTTAGGCCTTCTGCTTTGCGGAAGGTGCTGTGACTTATCCACACCGCGTTCGGGTTTTCCGCACGCGGTTTACCCGCATGCGGTAAACCCGAACGACTAATAAGTAATAAGCCACTAATAAGAAATAAAAAGAAAATAAATCGCTGTGGATAACGTGATTCTGTGGATAAGTTTGATTGTGGCGGTCTTGAGAAAGAGAGAGCTTTCAGTATTGCTACGGCTGAAGCCCTGAGGTCGCCTGTAGCGCCCTCAGGTCCGTTTTCTTGTTATGGGTGGGGGTTGATTGCGGGTGGTGCGGTTCGTTCGTTATGGGCGATTACAGGAAGGTTTTCAGGTGGTGGCACGACTGTTCCTGGAAGGGCTATGATTTTGCGACCATGCCCCGCTTCTCGTCTTCTGCCTTCAGGTCTTCCATGAACGCATCCCAGTCAGCTTGCTTGCCAGCAATGTGCTTCATCACCGCTGCCATATCCATATGTGGGCTAGGTTTGCTGGTCGCTGTCGCTTGAACATAACGGCGCATGGCTTCGCGCAGCACTTGAGCGGCAGTTTGGTTGTTGCTGTGAGCCGCTTCAATAAAGGCTTTTTTCAGTTCAGGCTCAACACGAAAGGTGATTGTCTTCTTTTTCGGGGCAGTCGCCATGATGGTGCTCCTGAAACGCGCAGTGGAAGGCGGTTGGGCGTAATGATAGGCCCGTCTGGGCCATGTCACTGCTTGGGCTCAATCGCTTGTTTCTTATCCTGGGCTTTGAGGTTCTCCATGAATTCGTCCCACTCGGCTTCCATGGAATCAGTGCTTTCCATAATGGTGCGAAGACCAGCATGACTATCTGATTCATCTGAAGGGGTTATATCGGGCAGCTCGCCCTGGCCTCGATCTGCCAAGAAGTCTTCCGGCATTGGGTCTTTGTCCAGCATATCAAAGAACTCATCCCAGCCATTAGGGCGGGTGCTCAATATGACATCGCCAGTTTCGGGATCTTGGCGGATATACACCTCGTTCCCATCGAAACGGTAGTGATCAGGCAAGCGTACGGCCTGGCTGTCGCCGTCCATAAACAGTTTGGCTTTATCAGTCATGGAGCCTCCTTGCGATCAGGGGGTGCCTGTAAGGCATGGGGTAGACCAGATGCGGAGAGTCTATGTTTCTCCAATAAAAAAGCGGCCCGTAGGCCGCTTCTCATCTAGGGTTGGACGCCATGGAAAGCGGCCAGATTCAGTATAAGCCGGTTATTTGGATTCTGTCAGCCCCTCCAGGGTGACGTCCGCCGCCACCAGCTCGAAAGCACGGCCTGTGTCCTGCTCCTCGATCCACAACATCCCTGTGCTACTGGGTCGGCGGGCTAGCATGACCTTACCGGTATAGCGTTCCCCTTCCATGTTCCAGCTCACCCACAGGGTCGGGTTGCTGATTCGGGCCGGATCAGGCGGCGACGAGTGAGAGGTGGCGGGTTTCTGCGTGACGCTTTCGTTACTGTCGCTGTCCCCCGATTGTGGGGCCGGAGCCTGCGGATCTCCATCAGACAGGGCAGTGTCGCTGTTTGTGGCTGATTCCGGTGGTGTGGCAGTTCCTGGCGCGGGTTTTGGCGCTGATGCCCCCTTGAGGCTGTTTAGGAACCCCTGGACGGCGGATCGTGACAGGGTGGCTTCACCGGACAATGCCTCCTGGATAAACCGGGAGACGTCTGCCGGGTGTTTGTCCTGGGCCCTGGCCAGTTCAACCAGGGCGTTAACGTCACGGCAGAGGCCGCTGGTATAGAGCGTTTTCAGGGCGTCATCGCTTTGGTACAGCAGCCGGTAGCGAGCCAGCCAGGACTTGTTCTTGCCGAGTTGCCTGGCAATGTCGGTCACCTTCCAGCCCTTGCTGACCAGGGCGTCGATGGATTGGCCAATATCCATGGCATCCAGATCCTCGCGCTGAATGTTTTCCAGCAGTTGGTCCGCCTGGGTGCTGAGGTTGTTCAGGACGGCGGGCACCGGCAACGCTTTTAGCCCTGCCAGGCCCTGGGCACGATGGCGACGGTGGCCGTGGTTAATCAGATAATGACCGGGTTTATCCGGGTTCTCCCGCACACTGATCGGCTGCAAGATCCCACGGGGCTGTCCGTCCTGGCCTTTCTGCTTCATGGAGTCGGCCAGCTCCTTCAGGGCGTCTTCGTCCATGTGGGTGCGCGGCTGGTCGGGGTCTTCCTCGATCTTGTCCCAGGGCAGCAGGCGGAAGGGGGAATCGTCCTTGCTCTGCGATTGTGCGCTATCCAGATCACTGAAGTTCTCCAGATCCGACAGTACGCTCAGGTCCAGGGGGTTAGGCATGGGCGGGCTCCTGGATACTGGCGATTTTGGCATGGACCATCTCTAGAAGGGTCAGAATCTCTTTGCCTGCGACTCTGGCGGCGGTGTTTTGCTTGCCTAGTTGCCAAACTGGGATGCCATCAGACAGCGCTTCCGGAATGGATTTTCGGATGCCGATGGGTTGCGGCAGGATATAGCTGCCGTACTGGGCGGCCAGGGCTTTGAAGGCAGCGATCTGACGGTCGTTGCGGCTGTTGAAGCGATTGACCGCAATGCCCAGGAATTCCAGTTTCGGGTTCAGGTTCTTCTTCACGCGGAAGATGGTTTTGAGCAGCTTCTGAAGGCCGTCGAGGCTGTACTCCTCTACCTCAATGGGCGAGAGCACATAATCGGCGGCAATCAGTGAGGCCGTCAGTCGCAGCCCCATAGTCGGGGCCGTGTCGATCAGACAGTAATCGAACTGATCGTCCACCAGGGCGAGATTATTGGCCAGATGCGCCATGACCTCCCATGGCTTGCGATCCACATCGATCAGCTCCGCGCTGGCCGGGATCAATTGGAAATTGGCCGCCTCGATGTCCTTGCCGGTATTTGCCATGAACAGGGCGCTGGCCGGCACAAAGGTCTTGTATTGGTCCAGGGTCTTGCTGCTATTGCCCTGCGGGTCCAGGTCGATGAACAGTACACGATTGCCCTGTTCAAGCAGATTGAATGCCAGGTGCAGGCCGAGTGTGGTTTTCCCGACACCGCCTTTCTGGTTTGCGATAGTGAGCGTTTTCATGAGAGTCCCTCAAGGTTAGCCATATCTTTGTGTGTGGCTCCCGATCGGTGCCGATGTCCCATCGGCATCGATCGGGAGCGTCCATAAAACCACTGCGCTAGCGGTCCTCGCGTTCGTCTGGCCGGGTTGACCAGGTCAGGCCCTGACCGGCAAAGGTGGCGCAGATGCAAGCCAGCAGCATCACCATGAACCAGCGGTAGGATTCGGGTGGACCTGATGGTGTTGATGTCTCCTGGAGCGAGTTGGCCACGGTCATTTCCAGGAAACTGGTCATGGCGAAGACGAGCGTTGCTACACCGAAGACCATCCAGCAGCCGGTACGGAACCGTTTGAGCCACAGGGCGAATTCCGCTTTTGTCATGACCTGCCCCACCGTTTGAGATACCCGCTACCTCCCGCGCCACCCGGTCGCGGGGATGGTGTGCTGGGTTTCAGGTGTCGCAACATTCCTGGCCCGGGAATAAAGCGCAGGGCGTTCTGGATACCGGGTGCGGTCACGCCAACCAGACCACCAGCCAGGAAAGGCGTCATCAGCGATACGCCCATCATGATCAGACCGACCAACAGCATTTCTGAGATAAAGCCGAGTTGAGCCAGCGCGGCTTTGTTCTCCAGGCGCAGATGCATCTGCTCGAAGATTTCTGCCGCCAGGTGCTCTACGAGAATGATCAAGACATACAGCATGAAGTAGGTGAGAAGCTGATTAACCCAGGCCTCCGTATATCTACTGCTTCTGCGAAAGAGCGAGGCCACAATGAAGATGGGGCCAATGATGATCAGTAGGGCGCTGACAAGTTGGCTGGCCACGATGATCAGAAAGGCCGGGAAGCAAATCAGCCAACCGGTGATGCTGAGCATGACCCCCAGGATCTTGTTCTCCAGAGCCTGGCTGATACTCATGCCGCTGTTTTCGTCGAACTTCTCCTCGGACGTGTCGGTGATGCGTTCCCAGAGCCCGTCCAGAGCATTGATGGCATCGTTGCCAGAGCCGGTGATGCCGCTAAGGACTTCATCGGGCCCATGGAAGGCAATGTCGATGATGTGGTCGCTGTAGATGCTCCAGGTCAGGGCGAAGGTGGATACCGCCGCGATACGAATCAGCCTGGATATCAGCTCATTGAGTGGCATTTCTATCTTGCCCGCCCACAGCGCGTAGCCGGTCAGGGCCAGATAGATCACCACCAGGTTGAGAAAGATGGGGCGTAGCCACCCCATGGTCTGCTGGGCCAGCCCGGAAACGGCAGTCACAATGTCAGTGACCAGAAGGGCGTGCATGCTGGCGATGGTGGACATGGCCTGTCTCCCTTACTCAAACAGCCGGTGCCGGACTTTGGGTTGATAGCGGTCGCCCAGGCCGAGTTTCTTGGCCTCTTCATAACCCAGGCCCAGCTCCGTGCGAGCGGCATCCAGGTTGTCCCAGGCATTGACGCACTCGCGGGTGGTGGCGCTGTAATCCTTGGGTGGTGTGGTCATGGCCTCGCGCTGCCAGCCGGGATGATCGAGCTCGCAGGTAAAGGCGACGGTCAGGGTTTCTTTCGGGTGCGCCTTGAAATACTCCAGGCTTCGGCCTTCCGGGCCGTTATCGCAGCCGATCAGCAGCAGGGCGGGGAAGATCATCATCAGGGCAAAACGGTTCATGACTTACTCCTCAAACAAGCGGTAGCGGGGCGCGTCTTTTTCCTGCTGTACGGCCAGGGCTTGCTCGTACTCGTATTGACGCTGCTGGAGTGTGATATTGATCAGCTCGTTAGTGAGCATGGCTTGCTCACCTGAAATCCGGGTTTGCAGATCCGTGGCGGCTTTCAGGTTGGGGGCGTTATCCACCTTGCGGATCAACTGCTTGAGGGTGTTGTAGCGTTGCTGTGAGCGCTCCAGAAGCTGTTGGGTGGTCCCTGCCTGGGTCAACAGCGGAGCCAGCTTTTCCTGACGCTTGTGGGCTGCATAATCGCTCAGACCAGCCTGGCTCTGTGCCAGCCCATAGTCATCCATGAGCTGTTCCAGGCTCGCGTCTAGGGATTCCAGGTCGTAGGGCAGTTCTCCCCAACTTCCATAGCCGTTTTCACCGGTGACGGCCAGCAGGTTGTCGCGCTGAACCTGCAACTGCTCCTGCATGTTGCCGAGCTGGTCCTTCAGTGTGTTGTACTGCTGAATCATCTGTTGGTATTGCATGCTCATTTGCTGGAACTGTTGGATGGCTTGGGTTAAGCCAGCCACATCGATAACGGGCACACCGCTTGCCATGGCTTGCTGGCTCAATGAGCCTGCGAGTAGGGCGGGTAACATCCATTTGGTTAAACGTTTCATCGTTTCTTACTCCTTGTTGGCCCTTGGTGGGATGGATTAGTCGTGACAGTGGTTAATGACTTCCCAGGCAGGTCTGTGAGGGGGAAGCCGGTACATCAGCAGGTCTGCGTCTACCAGTTCCTGCAACGCCACCTTGATGTCGTTTTGCGAGCACTGTGGGTGGCTTTCCTGAAGCAGCGCGACAATGTTGGGGTGAGCAATGTTGTCCACTGCGGTGAGAAAGGTGTAGATGCCCAAAGCCGTTAGGCAGAGCGTGGAATCGAACACCACGGATTCCTGGATTTGGTAAATGGACTGGGAGTCATTGGCGGCGTTTAACGTCATTGTCATTCTCCTTGCTGGTTGAGCAGGAACGGGGAAAGGTCGGGGTTATCCGGTGAGTGGCCATGCCATTGGTCCGGTACTTCGGTGACTTGCCATAGAGTGGCGCGCCAGCGTCCTTTGCCGTCTTTCAGTTTGGTGATCCGGAGATATCCGGCCTTTTCCAGTTCCGCCACCCTAGCGCGAATGAAATCGCGGCCATTGCCGTTGCGCTGCTTTTCAAGAAACGCCAGGCGCAACTGGAAGTCGGGCGGGAGGTGCAACATGAACGTCAAAAGCCCGAGAGCCTGGAACGTGATTCGCTTGTCCCGAATCAAGTCATTGTCGAGGACAGTGAAGTTTCCGTGCTTGCGGAACCGCTGAATAGGATTGGGAATATCACCACGACTCATTGCACGCCCTCATCGAGAATTCGCGCGACATCCTGAATCCGGAAATATACCCGGCGGCCTATTTTGACTCTGGCCGCATTGAGTCGTTGTGAGAGCTCGCAGTCTCGGTACAACGAGACACGCAATCCATCCTCACTGCGATAAAGCACTTCGGCCAAATCTGCCATGCGAAGCAAAGGGCTTTTGAATTTATCGGCCAGCCATTTTTCCGTTGCTGAAGTTTCCATAATTAACCCGACGTTTCGGTACGATTCGTTAACGCCTTTTAAAGTACGTTTGAATTCGCGACCGTCAATACGGCGACAGGAGTGCCAATCGGGCTGGAGGCTGTTTTCAGAGAGGTGGGAGGAAACCGAAAAAGTGACTCATGAGTAACTTTTGGAGGAGGAGGGGGGATAGTGCAGGATTCGCAAATTGGAGCCAACTTGCACAATTCCGGCTGCGCCGGGATTGTTCCTGGCAGCCATCCCCCTCCTCTTTTTGAAATGTAAAACTTTTTATTTTTTTACAATGTTGGTGTTTTTTTTATGGGCTTGTCCTTGTGTATCGTACGATACACAAAAAAATGGGCTCCCATTTAGAGTGGGATTGTGGGAGGCAGTCAGGGAAGGGCAGGGTAAGAGTGCTAAGGTTTTTCGCGATAAATGGCTAAAATAGCGACATTGTTAAGATTGATAATTCAGAGAGGAGACAAATTCTATACTCTCCACCGTCGGATTGCCGCCAATCGAAGATTGTCTACAGATGTCCGGACTTCCTTTACCACAGCAATCACTGCCCCCCACTCCATGCCTTCAAGTTGGGCAGCATTGCGTGTGTCGATATTAAGGGCATGAGCTATCTGGTTCAGCGCTACCCCAATTCGATGAACCTCAAGCCGGGCCTTTCTCATTTCGCCTAACTCTGGCTCAGTGAACACGGGGTCAGCTGAAAGGTTCGAGAAGACCAAAGACTTAACCCATCCAGCCGGGGTTTGATACTTCCCAAGCGTGGTTCTCTCTTGAATTGCCTGATAAGCCGCATCGCTCACCCGAATCTGAATCCGTCTCTTCTCCCCGCCCTTGGTTTTCTCCTTTTCCACGATTGCATTTTCATCGTCACCTGGCAGCTTGCTGATCAGCCACCGTAATACCTTGGCCTTCGAAACCCCTTGGCATTTTGCCAAGTTAGCTAATCTTTCGTTCTCTTCTTCTGTTAGTTCGAACCTGAATGACGCCATTTGGTATTCCTCATGTTCGGATGTGGGCAAGGAGGGGCTGATAGACTCCCTTTGTCACAGGGTTATTTAAGGCTTTTCATTTTCTTTGCACGGCTTGCCGTGATTGAGTCCAGTTCTTCTACTAGGTCTTCCGCCCTCAGGTGCGTGTATCGTTTCAGCATCTGCATGGACTTGTGGCCGCTGATGGCGGCCACCTGCTGGTCGCTGAGCCCTCCTTCTACTAGCCGACTGACTGCCTCATGGCGAAGGTCGTGGAAGTGCAGCTCCTTTAGTCCGGCGGTTTCCTTCGCGTTTAGCCAGGGTTTGTTAAAGCTATAGGGACGGCGTTGACCGTCTCGGCCTGGCTCTCCAAAGAACACCAGATCTGTGCCTATGGGGCGGATTGGATTGGCCAGAGCTTCCTGCAATATGGCTGTCGCTGTACTAGATAGGGGAACGGTGCGTGGTGCGGTGTTCTTGGTTTCAAGTAAGCGTACGATCCGTCGCTTCAGGTCGATCTGGTTGCGACGTAGCGTGGTGATCTCTGCTGAGCGCATCCCGGTTTCCAGGGCCAGCCGGACGATCCAGCCCAGCATGGGGTTGGAGTGGCTATCGACCACAGCCATAAGGCGATCTTCTTCCGTCTGGTTTAGTCGTCGCTCACGCCCAGGAGGTGGGGCAGGGCGACGAATATTTTGTACGGGGTTGGCCGGCAAGCCGATTCCCCATTCCCTGATAGCGGTAGTGAACATATGCCCGAGTAACGCCAGGTCGAGTCTTACCGTGTTGGGTGATCGAGGTCTTGGGTCGGGGTTGCCCTTGGCGTCTTTGCGGTCCAGGCCAGCAAGTCGTTCATCTCGATACTTGGCGATAATTTCAGGGGACAGTGCTGCTAGCGAGTATTTGCCCAGCCCCTTGATGAGAGGTTTGGAGTGCCGAACGTCGCAGGCTGCTGAGGCTGGACGCTTGGTTGGGGAGACTTCCGCCAGGTAGCGCTTGAGTGCATCCGCCACCGTCATTCGTTCTGCGGGGGCGCGTTGGATGTAAACGCCACGCACCATTTCATCTTCGGTGCGTCGCGACCAATCTTCTGCATCGCGTTTGGTGCGAAAGGTTTTCGAGGTGGTGGGGAACCCCGTTTTGCGAATGACGGCTTTCCATGTGCCGGAAGGGGTTTTGACGAGTGTAGCCATAGTCTTATCGATCCCTGATAGATTCGGTCACTGTACCGAATTTGTACTTTGGGGAGCAATCGACTGGCCCTAGGCTGAAGGGCTGGAGTGTGGCGGCTGCTGAATTCAGTGTATCTCTTTGATAAAAAAGAGATATTTTTGTTCGTGTAACCATAAGTTGGCCGGATTCTGATGGCATAGATTGTCCGGCCTTTAAGGGGGCAGTTATTGCGGGTATGTGAGTGCTTGCAACTGGTGGTCTGGTCAGCTTTGAATTTCTATATCCTCAGATCCTATCTAAGTTTCGATAAGCTCGGCCTTTAGTTTTTCGGGTATACGGATTTAATGGTTGATGGGGCACCTTCACCCCATCAATCTGATACCACCCTCAGATGGTTGATAGATCGACTCCGTAGTTGAGTTCCTCTGCGAAGTCCGGCAGTCCGTAACCGATGGTTTTCTTGTAGAAAGGAGAGACCTTCGCAGTCGGTGCCTTCTTCTTGTGCTTCGTGGTGTAGAGCATTCGTGCCCGCATCACCTCGAAGGAGTAACCACGCCCTTCACGGTTCTTGTCCTTGGCCAGTCGGTTGATGGACTCCGTGTAAGCGTTGGTGACGGGCATGTCCGTTTCGAAGTAGGTCATGATCTCTTCGCGCCAGTTGCCCACCGCCCTGACCAGATCGCTCCAGACTTCCTTCTGGCCCTTCGGGATGGTGGCTATCCAGTTGTCCAGGGCGGCTTCTGCCTGGGGTCGTGTGGTGGCGTCCCAGATGCCGTAGAAGCGCTCCTTGTGCTCGTAGGCGGCCAGCAGTTGCGGGAATGCGCCTGTCCAGGTCTCCATGATGAGGCGCTCCCGGTCTGAGACTTCGTGAGCGCGTTTCAGCAGGATTTTCCGGTCTCCCTTGAGGGTTCGGCTTTGGGAGGGCTTCAGCTCCTTTCTGAGGCCCTTACGCACCTTCTCCAGCGCATCGTTGGCCATGCGCACCACATGGAACTTATCGACCACGATGCGGGCCTGTGGCAGCACGGCCTTGACCGCTGCCCGGTAGGGATTCCACATGTCCATGCTGACGATCTCAACCTTCTGCCGGTCTTTCATCTTCATCAGGTAGTTGGTCACCACGTCCTGACGGCGGGTAGCCAGCAGGTCGAGCAGGGTTCGCTCCTCGATGTTTGTCAGGATGCAGCGGTAGCGTTTGTTCAGGTACAGCTCGTCGATGCCCAGAATGCGGGGCGTCTCAAAGCGGTGCCAGCGCCCAAGGAACTCGGTTCGGGCGCTGAAGATGTCGCGTACCGTTTTCTCGTCCAGGCCGGTCTGGGCTGCCACGAAGGTGTAGGGGTGGTTGAAGGATTCCTTCTCTATGTACTCATGCAGCCGCAGCGTCATGCGGAAGCTGTCCGCCATCTCCGGTAGCCGGGGCCTGAAAGTGGTCTTGCAGGCCCGGCAGGTATAACGGCGGCGGATCACCCAAAGGGTGACGCGTTTTCCGTGGATAGGGAGATCACGGTACGCGACGTCGCGCTTTCCGAATCTGGCAAGCTCTCCCTCTACATCGCACTCCTCACAAGCTATAGGGTGAGGAGCTTCTAAATGGAAATGGAGATCGTGCTCTTCTACCTTGGTCCCCTGAATTTGGTATTTCGGAAGATGGAGAATATTCGCGGGCTCGCAGGCCACATAGCCTCCTTACTTTGTCCAGATTTTCGAAGTGTCAGAGAGCGTGCCTGCCTATTCTACAGAGCTAAGAACTGTAGCCGGATAAGTTAACAACAAAATGGCTAGCGTCCCCATTGCTGTTGCCATGGCCGCGATCAAAAAGATCTGTGAGAGACCGGCCAGCGTGAGAACATAGCTCCCAAGCACTGCGCCAAGACCAATCGCGCCATTGAAGATTGCCACATAGATTGCAGAGGCCGGCAGCGCGTCAGCGCCCGCTTCCTTGAGAATCCAAGTTTGGAATCCCACCAGAACAGCGGCAATTGCACCACCCCAAAGGATCAGCAATAGCGTCGTGCCCAGCAGCCCGAGCCCGCCTGCCAATGCGGATAGCAGCCACAACGCCACTGAAGCGAGACATAGTGCGACCAGGAGTGAGGTGGTCCCCGAAATCAGGACCAGGCGTTAAGCTCTGATCATGACGATTGGAGACGATAATCATGAGCAGGAAACGCAAGCAGTACAGCAGTGACTTCAAGGCCAAGGTGGCTCTCGCAGCCCTCAAGGGCGATCAGACAACGTCGGAGATCGCCGCCCGCTTCGAGATCCACCCCACCATGGTCAGCCAGTGGAAGCGTGAACTCCTGGACAACGCCACGGGCGTCTTCGAAGGCAAGGATGGTAAAGCCGCCCAGAAGAGCCAGGAGGAGATCGACACGCTTTACCGCGAGATCGGCAAGCTGACGGTGGAACGCGATTTTTTGTCGCGCAGGCTCGATCGTTGAGCCGGGCTCAGCGCTTGGCCTTGATCGAGCCGCCATCCTCCGACAATCCCAGCCTGCGCCGGCAGTGCCAATTGCTCGGTATCAGTCGCTCATCGCTATACTACCAGCGCCGTGAGTTACTCGCCGAGGACCTGATGCTAATGAGGCTGATCGACGAGGAGCATCTGCGGACGCCGGTCTACGGCTCCCGGCGGATGACGACCCATCTCAACCGCTTGGGGCACACGGTGAACCGCAAGCGGATCCGTCGCCTGATGCGGCAGATGGGGCTGCACGCGGTGTACCCGAAGCCGCGCACCAGCCAGTCTGGCGTGGGGCATCGGGTCTATCCTTACCTGCTCAGGGATCGCGTCATCGATCGTCCCAACCAAGTCTGGGCCACTGATGTGACGTATATCCCAATGGCGCGAGGGTTCATGTACCTGGTGGCCATCATGGACTGGCACAGTCGCCGTGTGCTGGCCTGGCGGGTATCGAACACCCTGGATACGGACTTCTGCATTGACGCACTGGAGGAGGCCCTGGAGCGCTATGGGCCGCCGAGCATCTTCAATAGCGATCAGGGCTGCCAATTCACCAGCCAGGCGTTCACCGAGGTACTGAAGGCCCATGGCGTCCGGATCAGCATGGATGGAAAAGGCTGCTACCGGGACAACATCTTCGTCGAACGGCTCTGGCGTAGCGTGAAGTACGAGTGCGTCTATCTGAAGGCCTTCGAAGATGGTGCCCACCTACGCCGGGAGCTGAGGAAGTACTTCACTTGGTACAACCGTCAGCGGCCCCATCAAGGGCTGGACGATGCGACACCCGATGAGGTGTACTTCGCTCAACCACTGACCCAGGCGGCCTGACGCCTGATGATGGTCCGGTCAGAGCTTAAATCGTCTGTCAGGTGGTCCAACGGATGGGGTCCACTTCACGTTCCACTTTGGCTGAGCTCCATGTATTTCACAGAGCCCTTCGGAAAATCCTTGCGAACCAAAAGCACTTCATCAACCTGTCACGTCAGTGACACGACGGTGTCATCCCTCAGCTTTACCGTTCAATTGTAACTCGCAATACGGCGAGCTTATTTATTGCAAAAGGTGATCCTGTGGCCCCAACTCAATCAACCAATGTGATGCTTCGAGTCGAGAGTATGGGCGTAACCTACCCGGGAAACGTCCTCGCGCTCAAACCCACCAACGTTCACTTTCACAAGGGCGAATTCACCGTGCTACTGGGACTTTCAGGCGCGGGTAAATCCACTCTGCTTCGTTCACTGAATCACCTGGTTAAGCCCACAACCGGGAAGGTTGTGTCTGGCGAGTTTGGTGAACTGACCAACCGTAGAATCCTGCGACAGCACCGCAGCCGCACCGCCATGGTGTTCCAGCATCACCAGCTGATCGAACGATACACCGCGTTACAGAATGTGCTGACAGGCAGACTTGCGTATCACGGTACTTGGCGAAGCCTGCTTCCCCTGCCCCGGCAGGACCTGGAGTTGGCTCTGCAATGCCTCGACCGCGTAGGTCTGGCTGACAAAGCGCTTTCCCGAGTAGATCAGTTGTCCGGCGGCCAGCAGCAGCGGGTTGGAATCGCCAGAGCATTGGTGCAGCAACCATCCATGATTCTTGCCGATGAGCCCGTTGCCAGCCTGGATCCGGCCACTTCTGAAAAGGTACTCGGCCTACTGCGCGATATTTGTCAGGAAGATGGAATCACCGCGGTTATTTCCTTGCACCAATTGGAATACGCCCAGCGTTTTGCAGACCGGATCATCGGCCTTTCGAACGCTCATATCGTTTTTGACGATGCTCCTGAAAACCTGAAATCGAAACACCTGGACGAGATTTACCACCGTTCACCCAGCGTGGTAGCTGCGGAAGGCAAACCAGCCATCCATAAACCTAAGACCACCCCGATAACGACAGACGTACTGGAGATAGCACAATGAAGACAATGATTCACTCTTTGCTGGCTCTGATAATGATGCTCGGCATCCATTGGTCAGCCCATGCCGCAGATACAGACCCTGATCTTTTGAAAGTTGCCTTGCTGCCGGATGAGAACGCGTCAGAACTGATCAAGCGAAACCAACCTTTGAAGGATTACCTGGAAACCACTCTTGGTAAGGAAGTAGAACTGATTGTTACCACCGATTACTCCTCCATGATCGAAGCCATGCGTTTTGGCCGAATTGACCTGGCTTACTTTGGTCCGTTGTCCTATGTGATGGCCAAGAGTAAGAGTGACATTGAACCCTTTGCCGCCATGGTGGTAGACGGGAAGCCGACTTATCGCTCCATCATTATTGCCAATGCAGACTCTGGCGTTGGCTCCTTCGCGGATATCAAAGGCAAGAAAATGGCCTACGGTGACCGCGCATCCACTTCCAGCCACCTGATCCCCAAGACCGTACTCCTTGAGAAGGCAGAGCTCGAAGCCGGAAAGGACTATGAGGCTCATTTCGTCGGTAGCCATGACGCTGTTGCGGTTAACGTCGCCAATGGCAATGCCGACGCCGGAGGGTTGTCCGAAGTTATCTTCGAGCATGTGATGGACCGCGGCTTGATTGATCGGAGCAAGGTCAAGGTGCTGGGCTACAGCGGTGACTTTCCTCAATACCCCTGGGCCCTGCGTTCGAACCTGGCCCCTGAGCTGAAGAGCAACATTCAGAAAGCCTTTCTGCAGATCGATGACCCGGAGATTCTCGACAACCTGAAGGCTGAGGGATTCGCGGCAATTACCGACGAAGATTACGATGTCATCCGCGCTATGGGTGGCCTGCTCAATCTTGATTTCGCAAAAATGTGAGGAGTGCCCCATGAGCTATACAACGACGGAACCGGCGACTCTGTCGCCGGCCCCGTCGGCCTCCGTGCTGGATGAGCACGCGAAAGGCTGGCGGAAAAAACTCGGACAGTCGCTGTTAGTGCTGCTCATCATTTTTGTCGCAAGTTGGTACGTAGGGCTGCTCAATTTCAATACACTTGCCAATGGCGTGCCAGCCATAGGCACACTCATTGGCGAATCTCTTCCACCTGACTTCACCAATGTGGCCAGCTGGGTGTCGCCGTTAATCGACACGCTTGCGATGAGTATTGCCGGTACTGCCATTGCAGTAACCTTGTCTGTGCCACTGGCATTCCTGGCTGCGCGCAACACCTCTCCACATCCGGTGGTGCTCCAAGTAACTCGAACCCTTTTAAACGGTTTGCGTTCAGTCCCGGAACTAATCATGGGCATCATCTTCGTGGCTGCTGTTGGTTTTGGGGCGTTGCCTGGCGTACTGGCGCTCGGTCTTCACTCCATTGGCATGGTTGGAAAGTTTTTTGCCGAAGCGATTGAGCATGTAGATGAGGCGCCAGTGGAAGCGGCCGATGCTGCCGGCGCTACTCGCTTGCAGGTGCTCTATCACGCCGTGCTGCCACAAGTACTTCCTCAGTTCGCGGACGTGTCCATTTATCGCTGGGAATACAATTTCCGTGCCTCGACCGTAATGGGCATGGTGGGTGCCGGTGGTATTGGCTTCGAATTGATGGGCTCGCTGAGAATCATGCAGTATCAGGAAGTCAGCGCCATTCTCATTGTCATCTTGTTGATGGTCACCGTCGTGGACAGTCTCAGTGGCCGCCTTCGTAAGAAATTCAAATAAGGAGCGTCGATGAAACCCAAGGTTGTGATAACCCATAAGGTCCATGACAGTGTTCTGGATGAACTTGCCCAAGATTGCGAGCTGGTCACCAACCAATCCGGCGCCACGTTGCCCCAGGAGGAAGTGGCTGCGCGCGTTGCAGACGCTGATGCGATGATGGCGTTCATGCCAGACCGAGTTGGAGTGGAGTTCCTACAGGGGTGTCCGCGCTTGAAGGTGATTGGTGCAGCCCTGAAAGGCTATGACAACTTTGATGTGGATGCCTGCACGCGTCATGGGGTTTGGCTGACATTTGTACCGGATTTGCTAACCGTGCCTACTGCAGAGCTAACGGTCGGGCTGACGATCAGTCTCACCCGACAAGTCAAGGCGGCGGACCACTTCGTTCGATCCGGTGAATTTACTGGCTGGACACCACGCTTCTATGGGCAGGGGATCGAAGGCTCACGGATTGGTATTGTGGGTATGGGGGCCATCGGCCAAGCGGTGGCGCAGCGCCTGAACGGATGGGGAGCGGATTTAATCTATTCCCAGCCGGAACGTTTACCCGTGCAGCATGAGCAGGCACTGGGTTTGTCCCATACTCCCCTCAAGATGCTGCTGGCCCAGTCAGATATTGTGATCCTGGCACTGGCGCTCAATGAGCAAACCCTCCACACCATTAATCGCGAAACGCTAACAGGAATGAAACCGGGCGCATTCCTTATCAATCCCTGCCGTGGATCTGTGGTGGATGAGGGTAGTGTTCTGCAAGCGCTTCAATCCGGTCAGTTGGGGGGGTACGCCGCTGATGTGTTTGAGATGGAAGATTGGGCGAGAGAAGATCGTCCGAGGGAGATCGCCCAGGGGCTCAGGGCCCACCCCAACACGCTGTTTACTGCTCACATCGGATCGGCAGTCAGCCAGGTGCGTCTGGCTATCGAGCAACGCGCTGCTCGGAACATTCTGCAAGTGCTTCGGGGTGAGCGGCCGGGTGATGCGATCAATGATCCCAGTGGCCGCGAGAGCGGCCCATGCTGAATCTTGTCTGGCTGAAGAGTTTCGTGGCGGTGCTGGACCACAACGGGTTTCAGGCCGCAGCCCGCCAGTTGGACATCGCACAACCCACACTGTCCCAGCACCTTCAAAAACTCGAAAACCAACTTGGCGTTTTATTGGTCCACAGGGGGCGCTCTGGCTGTGAGCCAACCCGGGCTGCCTTAACCTTGTTGCCTTTTGCCCGAAGTCTGCTCCGGCTGGAGGAGCAGGCGAGATCTTCCATTATGGAGGCTCGACTTCGCGTTGGGGCGAGCTCCAATATTGGGATTTATATGCTCCAGCCCTACATCCGTCGTTACAAGGAGCTGGGCGTAGGGCCCGAGGTGGATGTGGTAATAGATTCCAATCCGACTATTGCACGGCATTTATCGGACGGTGAGCTGGACGTGGCGATTATGGAGTGGTGGCATGATCTACCCGGATTCCATGCTCAGGCGTGGCGTAACGAGCCCGTTGTTCTAATCGTTCCGCCTGGTCACCCGTTAGCCCGTCGAACCGATATCGACCGCGATACGCTGTCTAACATGGCTCTGATCGGCGGCGAACCCGGCACCGGCACTGGCCGGCTTTTGGCGACCTACTTCGGTGAGCATGGGCCATTTCCGACGGTATCTATGCAGCTGGGTAGCACCGAAGCCGTCAAGCAAGCGGTTAAGGTCGGACTTGGCGCATCGTTGGTGCTTGAAAGTTCTGTACGGGAGGAGGTCCAAAATGGAAGTCTGGTGGCTATTCCCGTGAGTGAGCCTGGCCTTAGCAAGGAGCTGATGGTGATTTATCCGAGCAGCCTGGACAAACACAGGCCAGTATACTCGTTTGTTGGGCATCTCTGTGAATAGCTATTGGGTCCACCTCACGCATATCTAGCTGGGAATGCAGATACTGAGCCTCACGCTCACTTCGACAACGCAGTATTCCGTCATCTGCATATCGGCAGAATGGGATATCCGGATGACGAACGGTCAGCCAACGATCCAATGCATAATGCAGAAACAGGTTTGCCAGAACTGGCGATAACGGGCCACCTTGTGGTGTGCCAACGTTCCGTCGTTCCTGCTTACCATCTTTCGTCTGCATCGGTGCCGTTAGCCAGCGCCTCACATACAGCAGCACCCAGGATTCAGAGCAATGGTGGTCAAGAGCCTTGAGCAATAGCTCATGATCAATATGATCAAACGGGTATACGGATTTAATGGTTGATGGGGCACCCCCACCCCACCAACCTGAGATCATCCTCAGATGGTTGATAGATCGACCCCGTAGTTGAGTTCTTCTGCGAAGTCCGGCAGTCCGTAACCGATGGTTTTCTTGTAGAACGGAGAGACCTTCGCAG
>OJDD01000159.1_pt1 | contig 21522 bp, 20 predicted proteins | sample 1592591 | NCBI WGS metagenome assembly OJDD01 (sample SAMN05416809, study PRJEB24817) | seawater metagenome | isolation source: Sea water | place: Canada:Atlantic | collected 2013-07 | reverse complement strand
TCGGGGCGTAGCGCAGCTTGGTAGCGCACTTGCATGGGGTGCAAGGGGTCGTAGGTTCAAATCCTACCGTCCCGACCAATTACGGAAATGAAAAAGGCCAGTTCTTCGAACTGGCCTTTTTCATTTCCAAGCCGGGAAAGTATAGTTCAACGCCCTTCACTACCTGTTGGCTCGGTAGAAAACCACTCCTCCTCTGCCTGCCCACTCGGCGCGTTTACCCAGAATGGCGCTTCAAATTGCTCCAGCGCATTCTCTGCAGAATTATCGGCAGCCGGCACCGATTCAGCCGCCCGAAACTCTATGAAGGAAGTGCAGTTTATGTCTCCTTCAAGAGGGGCTATTACTGCCAGCACAGCTTCTTCAACCAGAGGGCTATCGCTCAGATCGAGTTGCTCTTCAATCAGTTTCTCCGTGGCAACAAACACAACCGCATCCACCAGGCCTTTGGGGTCCAGATCATAGGCCTCCCGGCAACAGAGCGTTCCAACTGTAAAATCAGAGGGGACCTCCAGCGACCGAGCTGGACCAATCCTGGCATTGACCTGAGCAACCGTTTTTTTCAGCGAGCGCTCAATTTCCGGCACATAATTATCCAGCACATCAGACTCGTCTTCATAACTGCCAGGACACTCGCACGACTCGACTGAGTTGGCCAGACAACCAGCGTATGCGGGGTCTGTGGGTTGATTATCGACATTGAATGCCTCGCAAGGCTCGCCAGCAACCACCTTTTGCGATACCCAGCGGGATTGAATGTCGACTGGGCATACCTCGGTCGTTTCCCGAAACAATGCACCCGGTAGTCCGTCGCTGCCCCGCCCGACGGCGTAATTTGGAAAGCCCTGCAATGCGTTGAAGTAGCTGACGTTTCCAGATCCCGACTGAGCATCAGCACCCACGCTATCTGTAGTCTCGTCACTGGTTGTCTTGATACAGGGCGTGCCGCTGCAGTTCTGTTGCGAGTAATAGATCGCCTCCCTGGAAGTGAAGCGATCATCCCGCACTCCAATCAAGGTCCGTTGGGTCTGGCCATCACCCAGGGTCCGGTCAAACAGGAAAATACGGGGGGCGTCGTGTTCGTCGAAGTCAACAGCCTTGCCCAACAGCTTTCCAGTTGCATCGGCAACAATCGCCTCCGTCGATTGCTTGTTCACATAATGCTTGAACAGCGCATCACGGATGGCAATCAGTCCCACCAACGAGCCCAGCACAAGTATCGTTATGATCAGAATCAGTTCAACCGTCACCACAAAGCCTTTCTGATTCGAAAGCGTCAAAGATGGACGCGTCTTATTGGTTCCAGTCATGAGATGACACTCCTGAATGCATGCAATCCACTAAAGAATGCCTTTAAGCAACTGAAAGATTTCAGCCAGCTTTATCATTGCCGGAAAGATCACAATAACCGTAAACACAGGGAGGCCCACGACCATCATGGCAAACAGAAGCAGTATGCTTTTCTGGCTTATAAGTTTTCGATTCAGTTCATCCTGGCGGTCCCTTATAACGTCGGACTGCTGGGCGAGGGTGTCGGTCATTGCAGCACCTGCCTGGCGCCCTACCGTAACCACCGCGGCCAACCGTTGAAGTTCTCGCACGCCTGTTCTGAGATACAGGCGCTCAAATGCCTTGGCGTAAGATTCCCCTGCTCGTATCTCCATCGCGACCAACTGCACTTCCATTGCCAAAGGGTGTCGTCGCTCGAAACCGAATTCCCCCGCCAATTCAAAGGCGCGCGCCATGGAAGCACCAGAGTGCAAGTACGCATTCACCAAATCGACAAAGAAACTGAGGTTGCCCTGAAGAGTTTGGCGGCGCTGCTTACGACGTTGCCACAAAAGAAAATCCAGGGTGAAGAAGGCACTGAGAGAGCTCAACAGCAATGTCCAGACCGGCGCTTCGGTGTTTAACTCCGCGAGTACCAGGGGCATTGTTACCGCCAGGGATATTTTCAGTGGCCAGTACACAAACCTGAAATCCGCCGGCATAATCCCGGCGTGCCTCATTAGCTTCGCGGGATAGAGCCATCGATACTCCCCCGAAGATCTTAATATTGCATCAGCATCTGGGCGAAGCTCGGTACGGCTGAGAAGATAAACGCCCCCCATCCCGCATAGAACACCAACACAAAGACCGATATCGATAAGCAGTGACGTCACCATGCCTGCTTCCTCATGATGGTTCGCATCCAAAGCAACCCGCCAATCTGGCAAAGTATCGCCGTATAAAGGACGGTTGGGCCCGCTGAAGCCTCTGTAAGAGGCAGTAACCAGTCCGGTTCCTTCCACATAAAAAACGGAATCAGCAGATATGGAAAACCGGCTGCGAAAAGCAAGGCATACCGGGCACCTGACAACTGACCCCGCATCTGGACCATAAATCGGCGGCGCTGGCGGAGGGTTGAGGACAGGGCCCGTAACAGCGACTCAAAATGCGGCCCGTCATGCCATCTGGATCTGAGCGCCATGATGAACAGGCGAACCCCTTCACTTCGATAGGCATGCAATACCGGTCTCGTTGCGTTTTCAACGGTATCCCCCAGTTTCAGGCGAGAGACAATGTCCAGTAGGGGCTTACTTACGAACTTTGGAGAGCCTTTCGACGCAGTATCCAGTGCATACAAAGGTGACGCCCCACTGGCACTGAGGGCCGTCATAAGGTCCAGCACATCCACCAGGGCATGCTCAAATCGCTGGGCCCGCCATAGAAGCAGATCCTTGAGGATGAAATAGGATACCGGCAGGAAGCTGATACCGGCCAACGCAGAAAGCCCCGGGTGTTCGGGGAATACCGTCGAGAATGCAAGAGAGACAGCCGTCCCCGTCAGTACGATACCTGCGATAAAGAACAATGGCTCCAAATTGATCTCGAGTACTTTGAGTACCCTTCGCAACGGTGAGAGGCGAACCCTGGCAAACCTATCAAAATCCACAGAACCAACACGATCTTCCTTGACGAGATTTACATAAACCAGGCGGGCGGAACATAGAAACGCAATCACGGACACCACAATTCCCAGAACATTCAGCATGATTCCGACTCCCGGACAGGCCAGAGAGTATTCAAAGACGCTGGTACCTCCAACCCCTTCTCCCAAATACCTTCGAAAAAGCCAGGTCGGACTGAGCCTGCCTCGAACACGAATTGCCGGCGACCGGTATCACTCTGACAAGATTCAACATCCCGCCCTGTGCAGAAAAGCTCGGTCAACTGATACCCCGTCTCGCCCGCCCCGACTTCACAGATGCTCGTCACATGACGATGGCCATCCGCTGTTCGGGAAATCTGTACAACGATCTGGACCGCCGATTCGATCAGATTACGAACGGTCTCTCTGGCAATCTGGCCATCGGCAAGCATGGCAAGCGTTTCCATTCGCCTCAGCACTTGATAGGGATTGTTGGCGTGTATGGTGGTCAGGCTTCCGTCATGACCAACGTTCATGGCCTGGAGCATGTCGAATACCTCATCGCCCCTGACTTCCCCGATAATGATCCGATCAGCTCGCATACGCAGGGCGTTCCGTACCAGCAGTCTGAGATCGACTTTACCGCGGCCCTCGCTGTTCCCCTGGCGACCTTCCAACGTAATGACATGCTGGTGCCTCAACGCGAGCTCCGACGATTCCTCGATGTTTATGATCCGCTCGTTATCAGGAATGAACTCCGAAACAGCGTTCAGTAACGTCGTTTTACCTGCCCCAGCGCCACCTGCAAACACAATATTGACCCTGGCTTCTACAGCAAGAATCAGAAGGTCTGCCATCTCCCGCGATAACATGCCTGACTGGATCAGATCATCCACCGATGAATGGGACGGCCGAAAGCGGCGAATACTGACAATCGTTCCTGTGCGGCTCAGGGGCGGAATCACAATATTCATGCGGCTGCCATCCGGGAGGCGGGTATCTACAGTCGGGGTTGTGGAATCAAGGTGCTTACCTTCGGCTCCCACATAACGGTCAACAAACCTTCGAACGTGCGCCTCATCATCGAATTGGACGTCAGTCAGCTCAAGCTGCCCAGAGCGATCTACCCAGATGGCATCAGCACCATTTACCAGAATGTCGGTTACGTCCGGATCCGCCATAAGTTTGGCCAACGGGCCAAAACCGATGACCTCGTTAGCGACCTCTGTACAGATAACGTCACCCTGTTCGGAGCTCAGTCGCAGGCCGGTAGCGGTCTTGATCGACTCCAGCAAATGCCACAACCGCTTTTTAAGCCGTTCCGGATTGCCAATTACCAGAGGCTCTGATTCAACGGAAGCGATAAGCCGTTGATGAAGGTGCTGCCTGAGCCGGATCACCAAATCATCCGTCATAACGGTGCTTTGATGCATCAGGCGACTCCTTCTACAAAGGCTGCCAGCTCAAAACAAACCTTGTGCCCGGCAAGAGCCATCAGCCGCCCCCTGGGGGCGTGAAAATCACGATTTCGGCTGTACGACGTCACGTATTGCTCACAGGCGGCCGGTTGGTTCTTTCTCGCTTCGAATATCAGCCCCCGGTGGTAAGCAATACGCCATTCAGGTGCTCCCAGCCGCTCTGCCAACGCAAGACTGGTCATGCTTTCCGGGAATTTCCGATTTGCATAATGGGTGGCCGCAAGCATTTCATGCAGCTCGAAGTGCATTGGATTCTGGCGTATCTGTACCTCCAACAGGGTCCCGGCACGATTGACACTGCCCTCTTCCAGCGCAATTCTCGCTCTTAACACGGCGGCCTCTGGACGTGGAAGACCTTTCGCCAGCAACTGGTCGAGAACAAAACGTGCCTTCTCAACCTGCCCCGACTGATAGCTCACGATAGCCATCGCCATATTCACCCGTTCATTGTCGGGATAAGCCACGTAGATCTGGGAAAGGCGACGAAGGACTCCATCACATTCCTGAAAGGAGTCGTTGCCCAGATCACCAGTACACGACCGGCCTTTGCTCATGTTTTCCAGATACAGTCCCAGCAGGCGATCCACCTCCAGCCCTGGGTCCACCACATCGGTAACGTATTTTTGCGGCTGCGCTGCACAGCCAGCCAACGTCACCAATAGCAAGATCAATATCGATACGTTTTTCATGGTGTCAGTTCTCCTGGTAACCATGCGAAGACAACGATAGTGTTCGATCAGCGATATCAGTGACCGCGGGGAAGGCCCATTGATGAATCAGCCCGTTCGGTTCCCGAATCAGTGTCGGTGTAACCACGATGACCAGTTCACGGTCCTGCTCACTTTTTGACGTCGCTTCGGCGAGATGGCCAATCAGTGGTATATCCTGCAAGCCGGGGGTGTGATCGTTCTGGGCCGATTGTTCTCGATATATCAGGCCACCCAGAATCAATGGCTGACCGTCATTCAAACGGGTGGTGGTGTGAATACTGCGCGTGTTGAAAGCGGTGGAATTCAAACTGCTGCCTGTGCTCTGGCTGATTTGCTGCGTCAGTAAGGTATCAGGCGCGGAAATCGTCGGATTAATGTCAAGCGTAATGCGGTCGTCTTCATCCACCATGGCACGCACACTGAGTTCAACACCAAAAGACTTGAACGATGTGCCACTAAAGACACCCGGGGTATTGGCCGCCACCTCATCGCCAGACTTCAGGCCGCTAGGAGCAAATGCCGTTGGCACCGGCACTTCGCCACCCACACTGAATACTGCGGATTCTCCCGCCATCACCGTCAGGTTGGGGCGTGACAACGTTCTGGAGATACCATCCTGTTCCATCAGTGAAAACAACAGATCAAATGCTGCATCACTTCCACCGACTTGCAGATTGTTGGTCAAGGTGCCACCCAGAATCTGGAGAGCATTTTCGACCATCGAACTATCAGCGGCGCGAGAAGATAAGCCACCAAGCGAGAGCAGTCCGTTGGTGTTATAGCCCTCAGTCACCAGCGATAAATCAGGCCTCCAGCGAAACATGCGGTTACGATTGATTTCGTGTATCTGAACGGCAACCCGCACCTGCGGTAAATCCCCGACTTCAATGACCGACAACAAACGGCCATTACCCACTGAAATCAACTTTGATCGCCCTACGTTCGACTTGATCCGATTGCCCTGGCCGCCTCCGGCAGAGGAACCCAGACCAGTACCGAACGTACTGGACAAGCTGGAAACACTGCCTCCACCTGTCCCTATAAGCCCTCCAGCCTCATCAGTCAGTGCAACCAGTGCTCCGTTGGCCGCGGCACCATCCCTGGTATTCAGGAGCAGCTTCGAGGCAACATTGAGTACGCGCGTGAGCGTTACCTGGTCACGGACTTCTCCTTCCAGAATGAACGTGTCCTGCGCATCATCGGGCACCACACCACGCACCACCCGGCGGATATTCACATTACCAGCCCCCATTGGCCTGATAGCCTCGAGGATCTTTGCTTCGAAGGTGGCAGGGAGCTCTTCTATCTGAATCAGATTGATAATCGCAACCCGGCTGTTTTGAGAAAGATGTTCCGCATTCAGCCGGAAGGCATCACCCGGTGACTGTTGTACCTGGCTTAGAATGTGAAGCGGGTTATTATCCAGTGTCTGCCCGCCAACTCCCGGCAGTCGACCATGCTGGCGCCTGGAGTCCGTACGGGCGCCAAGATAGTGAGTGGCTGCAGCCTCAGCAGCAATCTTGAAATCGACACTGGGTACTCGACCACGCAGTGTCAGAGCAGGACGGTCCGGTGCAAGTTCAAGCCGGATATCCGGGTGAATGTCCCTGAGAGCGCCTCTCAGTACTGACAGGTCTTCCGTTACACTGAACAGGAACGTTTCAGTCTCGCCACCCTGATACCATACGATCAACGTGGTTCGCCCAACCTCTTTGGCCAAAAGAAGCAGCTCCCTGCCTCCCAGCACCTCGACTTCGAGGGTTTTAGTCTGGCCCACGGCAACCCGCTCAATTTCCCTATCGAATACAAGCCGGGAATGGGTCCATTGGATAAGGGATCGATTCTCCGACGCATGGCGACCAGTCGCATCTTCAAGATAGACAAGGCGGCCCTGTGCGGACACCGACACCAAAGCCAGCGCCAAGAGCAGAAGTCCGGGCCAGGCAGCGAAAACTGGCGGTTTTTTCATGATGCGTCCCTTGAGTTAGCGATGGAAACCGTACTGTTATATTGAGAGCGACAATCCGACTTGCCTCCCCTGGGTTCAGGAGCGCGAATAAAGGTAGCGAGTTCAACCCGGCGACTACGTTCATGCAACGCAACCGGGTGGTCATAGGCCGGTGGAATTGACTCACCCGCAGCAACAACATGGATGTGCTCCGGAGAGATACCGTTCAGGATCAGGTAACGAGTTGTATTGAGAGCCCTGTCTTCAGAAAGTGCGCTGTTAAAGCCTTCCGAACCCCTGCTGCTGGCGTGACCAATAACAACAACATGAGGTAGAACCGCGTTAGCTTTGAGCGATTGAGCGAACCATTCCAGATCTGCTTTCAGGGCTTCTGAAAGCATGGACGTCCCAGGTTCAAAGGTGGAACGAATAACGTGGCGTTGATAGGTCGACAGGTAACCGACTTCAGGACCTATCCCATCATTGAGATACCGTTGCAGTGGTGGTTCGTGATCCATCGCCCGGCTATGGTTCAACGTATAGAACTGAAGCCGACATCCAGGAGCAACCCATTGACGGGCCATTACAGGCTGCCCCATACCACCCCGATCCGGATAGTCAATATCTTGCGCCAGGACTCTGTGAGTCGCGATGTTTCGGGCTTGGGTAACCTCAATCCGGGTCTGTTCCGGAAGGTCAACTAAGGCGGGATGAAAATGTCCGCATCCGGCACTAAAGAGCATTAGGCATAAACAGCCGAGCTTCATCATGTGACGACTCCTCACTTTATACAGCTCCGAAATTATTGGTTGTTCTCATCTTCCATGGGAATAGCAGGTTGCGTGCCACATTGTGAAATCATTTTTATGGTTAAAAATCAGAAAGATAAGAATCATTAAATAAACGACTTGGCGTTTTGCACAAGGCATTTGCATAATGCAAAGCGAATAAGAAAATTAAAAAAAGCGGCCTGATACATCGGCCGCAAATCTTGAGAATGAACGAGGGAGAACGCCCGGTTCTACAATGTTATTTATGGGTCCGATATCGCCACTGAAATGGTCTTCCTTTTCAATCCGGACACTACTTCAATCTGTCGATGGGTCGGCTGGGGATCAATATGTGCTCTTTGACTAGAGACTTCCGACGTTTCTCCATGAAGCACAATGGATACTTTTTCCTGCGGATTAATATGTGCCAGCGGATAAACGTACTCTGGCGCAACCGCCACCACCAAAGCGACACTTTTCTCTCCGGGTGAAGGCTTCGAGCTTGCCAACCCGAAAAGACCGCCCTGATCGAGCGCTGGGTTCTTACCTGTAGTGCGGCCACCGGAGACTCCGATCAATCTTACATCTCGCGCTACCGTTCGAACGCCTCCCCGCCCCGTGGCAATAACATCGAACGAGTCGCCGTTTCTTAGCTGGGTATAGGGTATGGATCCTGGCTGTGGAACCATCGTGTAAAGGACTTTGCCGTCAGGAACCTGTTGCGCCAGCCATGATTTCCTCGCACGCTTGAGTTCGCCAGGCCGAAGGATTTCGCCGTCTTTCTTGGCAGCATTTAATGTCAGCCCCACAACCTTCCGTGGGTCTGGAATTCCGGATACCTCTTTATCAACCCGGATTTTTTTCAGCATTGCCGGTTGCAGAGATACACCTGCCGGCCAGTCGCCATTGAGCCCAAGTACCTCATGAGTAGTGAAGCGCTCAAACTGCCTTGCCCCAAGCACACTGGCAAACACTCCGGAAATCAGAAACATGCTGATGGCGGCGGTAGTACTTCCGGTCAGTTTCTTTTTCATGATCCACCCCCGATATTCGAACTTAAAGCAGCCGCGACCCTCAAGCGCCGCGGCGTGTCATCTATCTTCAGCTTACGGCGTGTTTACAGTGCCTGTATTTGCTGAGGAGCTGGCACCCAGGCTCGCTGCGGTCGAAGCACCCTCAAGCGGCGTTGCGGCCACAAAGGTGAACTCGACATCATCACCCGCGTTGGTGTCAGTCGCGTCGCCGTATACAGAACCTTCAATGGCTGCGGTGTTCTGACCATTTACGATGCCGTTAAAGGCGTAGGTCTGATCGAGATGACCAATGGCTTCAGCGACATCCTCCATTTCTGCGGTCAATGCATCCCGCATCGTCACCATCCCGGCAACAAGTCCGACAACCATGACAGTAGAAAGAAGGACCAGCTCGGTGGTCATCACAAAGCCCGCTTGCTTACGTGACAGCTTGCTAACTTGTATGTTTTTCATTGTATTTACCTCAAACTTTGCTCTGGTTTTAAGTTGGGTGTGACGTATGTCTCACAATCTTCTTAAAGCACATTCAGTGCCAACTTTTTATTTTGTTAATAATCAATGACTTAATATGTTTTTTTGGCGCATCCACATACTATAAAAACCGACACATGCCGATTGGGTAGCAAATTGCAAAGCTACTTGCAGCACCCGGCCTAGCGATGAGAGATTAAAACGTTCGAAGGTTGGGGCCATGGGAGATTCCCCACCGGGCAGGACCTGGAGACTTGACGAGATTGGTGTTTCAGATGGTTGACGACAGCCCTTCCCTGGCCGTCGCAAAGATTTCGAGGGTTACGTCAATCAGTGGGTTGAACGAGGAACATATCCCCCAAAAAAGACGTCAAAGTGATCCCTGTCTACGGGCCGTCCGGTCAGGTACCCCTGAACAGAATCGCATTGCGCGTCCTTAAGGCAGGTCAGTTGTTCTGGTGTCTCCACACCTTCGGCAATGACATGAAGGCCCACCTCGTGTCCCACGGTGATAATGGCCTTCGCGATGGCGTGTGCGGTTGGGTCATTGGCAATGCTATTCACGAAACTACGGTCGATTTTGAGACAGTCAATCGGCAGCTCGCGCAAGTAACTGAGAGACGAGTAGCCGGTGCCAAAATCATCAATTGAAATGCGAACTCCGTTTTCCCGGAGTTCATGAAGATTGGCCAGCGCTCTGCCAGCGCCCTCAATCATGATGCTTTCGGTCACTTCCAGTTCCACAAGATGGCAGGGAATATCCCGCTGCTCAATACCGGCCATCAGTTCCTCAACAATCGTTTGGCTGTTGAGGTGATGCCCTGAGATGTTGATGGATACGGGAACGGCAGGGCTCCCCTCTTCGCGCCAACACACAATCTGATCAAGAACCGTTTCAATGACGAAGTGACTCAGCGGTATGATTAAACCCGTCTGTTCAGCCAGCGGAATGAAGCGCGCTGGAGAGACAGGCCCCAATTCCAGGTTGTTCCAGCGAACCAACGCCTCCATACCGATCAACGAGCGATCAGACAAAGCAAATTTTGGCTGGTAATACACTTCAAGTGCCCCTGTCGCAATGTCTTTCCGAAGCAGTCTCTCAAGTTCCATCGCCCTGCCAATGTTCTCCTGAACACCGGAATTATAGAAACGGATACGATCGTTTCCATTGACCGCCAAACCGGATTGGATGGCATACGCGGTGGCGCTCAGCAAGGCATCTGGTGAGGTTGTTCCGGTGCTGGTTGCAATGCCAATCTTCCAGTCCATTGGACATGAAAAACCATCGATTTCGACACAATTAGTGAGCACGCTGAGAATGCTCTGCGCCAATTCCTCGATGTTGTCTCCCCTAACGCCATCTCCGGAAAGGGCAATCGCATAGTGTGATTCCGAGATACGGGCGACGAGCGGCGGCTCACTAAGAACCAATGATGTATCTTTAGCGAATTTTGTTACACGGCTATTAATGCGACTAACGATGGTGCAGGCAAGTTTATTAAGCCCGGAACGTCCCAGTCGTGGTTCAAACTCCTGAAAATCAGAAGTGGCACAACGAATCAGCACCGTGCTGGGGCCATTGTCCCTCTCCTGTTTCAGCCGCAGAGTGAGTTCAGAAATGAGACGCTTTTCATTAGCGATGCCTGTGCACTGATCAACATAGGCCAGTTCATACATTTTCCGTTCGGTGACAAAAGCTTCCGTTTGATCCTGGAGCAGACACAGCATTTCGTTTTCAACACCGGCGATAAAACGTCCCTGAATGTTCATATCGGAACCGTTCGCACCAAACTGAAGAATGAATTCATCAATGCTGTCGCCGTTCACTGCATTTTCCCAGGCTTTTGCAACACGCCCTGAGCACTCAACCGGCAATACATCGAAAAACGCACATCCTGGTCGAAACATTTCTTTCACCGCTTCAGGAAGTTTTTCGGTGTGCTTTCGTTCCTGAATTACGGCATTGCGGTCCATAGTCAGGACAGCTTCGGAAGACGTTTTCAACATGGAGGAAATCTGAAGGCTTCGCCCATTGAGGTGAATGCTGGCTTCACGGGCGCGGATCAAAGCACGCAGGCGCTGGATGATTATCTGCCAGTTAAGAGGCTTGGGCGCAAAATCAGTGGCACCACAGTCAAAAGCGGTCTGGATAGATACATCATCATCCAGCCCTGTAGCGATCACGATGGGAACAGGGTCCATACCCAGTCTTTCGCGCATTTGTCGGCAGGTTTCAAATCCATCGATGCCTGGCATTCGAGCGTCCAGAAGAATCGCATCGAAACGATGAGACTTTAGCCAACTCAAGGCCGTGTAGCCGTCACATGCTTCGGTAACGCTGAATCCAGAATATTCCAACGCAAGACGCGAAACAGTCCGAATAGCGGAATCATCGTCGACAACCAGCAAGCGGGAAGGCTCCGGGCCTCGTGAAGATAGGCGATCACTACTCGAAATGGCGGTTTGCATGTCAGTGCTCCACTGATGAATCATCAATTGCCAGAAGCCTTGTCTTCTGGCGCCTGATACAACCTAAGCAGATTACGTGCCAGCTATTAAAATCATTATTTATCAGAAAGATAGGAGCCACAACACCATCTTCGCACCACCTCCTTTCAGGTCGTCGCAAAATGCAACCCAAATTGCATGTCGGAAACCTACATCTTTTCCCATTGCAGGCGTTTCCGGTAGATGGTGGAAGCACTGATTTCAAGAAACGCCGCCGCTTTAGGCACATTACCATCGCATTGTGCAATTGCAGCCTCAATAATGCGTTTTTCTTCCCGCCATAACGGCAGTATTCCACTATTATTCCCGGTATTTTCGCCACTACCACCCTGTACCGGAAACATGGAGTGACCAACGAACTGAACCGAATCGGACAACCCTGTATCGATATGCTGTTGTACTCCCGGAACCGGGTTACATGCGGCGGATATCGGCGACGGCAGCATCGCCATGGTCACGGTTTCACCCTCGTTCAGAACCACCACATTGCGAATGATATTGCTGAGCTCGCGCACATTCCCCGGCCAGCGGCTCCGTTCCAGGAACGATTCCACTTCCCGACTGAAGGATCGGAAAGACTTGCCCTCATCGTCTGAGTATTGGATCAACAGCGAACGGGCGATGAGTAAGATATCGTTGCCCCGGTCCCGGAGAGGTGGCATCTGTATCGGGATGACATGCAGGCGGTAATAAAGGTCTTCCCGGAAACGGCCTTCCTGAACCTCGATCAAAGGGTTACGGTTGGTCGCACAGATAAAGCGGACATCAACCGCGATTTCCTTGCTACTGCCAACCGGCTGAAACGTTCCGGACTGAATAAGCCGAAGTAATTTGCTTTGCAAATCCAGGGGCATTTCGCCGATCTCATCAAGAAAGAGAGTTCCGCCATTTGCTCGAAGAGCCGCCCCTTCACGTGACGACGATGCACCGGTAAAGGCCCCTTTCAAATGCCCGAAAATCTCACTTTCAATAAGATCGCGGGGAATGGCAGCGCAGTTCAAAGCCACGAACGGCTTGTCCGACCGGTCACTTTCAGCGTGTAGCGCCTCTGCACACAGCTCCTTGCCCGTGCCACTCTCACCCGTAATGAATACAGATGCCCTGCTTTGCGCCGAACTTTCGATAATCCGATAGACGCTCTGCATCGGCAGCGAGGAACCAATCATTCTGTGGAACTGCTCACGAACAAAAGACTTTTCATACTCAGCAACAACATCTTCAAGTTGCTGCTTCTTGAAAATGTTTGCAAGCGTGACTTCAAGCCTCGCTTTGTCAAACGGCTTGGTAATGAAGTCGGCGGCTCCGCGTTGCATCGCGTCCACCACCATATCCACCGAGCCGTGGGCAGTGATTACAACAACTGGCAGATCCGGAGTGTCTGATTGCACGCGATCAAGAATATCCAACCCGGTGGTGTCCGGCAGGCGAACGTCCGTTATCAGTGCCTGGTAATGATGCTAACCCAGGCAGAAAAAAGCTTCGCGCCCGGTATGAGCAACATCAACGTCGTAAGTGACCTCCAGGTAGCTCTGGTAGACTAATGAATTGGAAGGGCTGTCTTCCACAAGTAACACTCTGGGCCGACCGTTTTCCACCATTACACTTTCCTTTCCATGAAGTTGATCCAAAAAGTCAGGACGCACGCCCAAGATCCGCCTTATACTGAGCGTATTCAATCAAAGTCTGCTCCGCCACTATTCCGAGTTCCTCAATCAAAACAGGTAACTTCTGGGTATTGCCAGCACTGGCCGCGTCTTCCAGAAGCCTTGCCAATTCCCGCAAACGCAGACCGCCAAACGTGCCAGCACAGCTTTTCAGGGCATGAGCCTGCTCCCTCAACTCGCTTGGGTCGCTATCATCAGCAACACTAATGATCAGACTGACCCGTTTACGTACCTCCTCCTGAAATACCGTAATCATCTTGGGAATTGCTTCGCCGGAGGTATCCCGGGCGAGTTGTTGTAAAACAGTCGCTGACAATAACTCAGCCGTCTTGCCTGATGCTGATTGTTTCATATCGATTGCCCCGGCTACCTGAGTACATTGATGGATTGATTGCACGAGACGCTCCTGGGTAAATGGCTTGCTGATGAAGTCGTCCATTCCTGCCTCTTTACAACGGCCAATTTGAGTTTTCTCAGCGTTGGCCGTCAACGCAATTATCGGTGTTACGGCATTTATCCCTCCGCCCTCACGGATACGCCGGGTCGCCTCCAATCCGTTGAGTCGTGGCATTCTGATGTCCATAAAAATAATGTCATACTGACTTATCAATGCCATAGCGACCGCTTCAACGCCATCCCGGGCCGCATGCACCTCTATACCCATACTTTTTAGCATTTCCGACGCAATCAGCAGATTCGCCTCCACGTCGTCGACGACAAGCACAGACAACTTCTGTTGGGTCACAGTATGCCTATCCTGCTTTGTAATGGTCCCGGATACGTCATTGGTTCGTGCTGTCTCCAAATCGATTGAATGAGGCGTTTCTGATGTCGAAAAGGGGACTGTCACGAAGAAGGATGTGCCAACCGAGACCTCACTCTCGATACGGATGGTGCCTCCCATACCCTCAGTAAGCTGTCGCGCGATAGCCAGTCCCAGCCCAGACCCGCCCAAGCCAGAGTCACGGGCCGGGTCAACCTGTTCGAACTCCAGAAACACAGTATCAACCTGATCCGGTGGGATACCCGGCCCCGTGTCCCGGACTTCAAACGCCAGCAATCCAGTCACCGACCCCATTGGCACTCTCTCCACGTCTACCCGAATAAGGACATTCCCAGCCCCCGTATACTTGCGCGCGTTGTCCAATAAAATCGTCAATACCTGTCTCAAGTGGTCACGATCTGCAATGATGGAATCTGGTACATACTCGTTGACTACCAGATTCACATCGACCTCCGTGTCGTTACGATGAACTCCTACCGCACGTTGCACCTCTTCCAGCAAACGCCTGATATAGAAGTGATGTTGATCAAAACTGACATTCCCCGCTTCGATTCTCGAAAAATCCAGAACCTCATTTACCACCTGCAGCAATGACTCGCCAGAATCAAGCGCCAGCCGGATAAATCGGTCGTTCGGGTCATTGGGCTGAATACGGTCGTTCATCACAGCAAGCGAACCCAGAACGGCATTAAGTGGTGATCGGATTTCATGGCTCATATGTGTTAGAAAACGGGATTTCGCCAGAGACGCCCGCTCGGCTATGTGTTTTGCATCCAGCAACTCTTTTTCCCGCGCAATCAATTGTTGATTCGACTCAACCAGTTCACCGTTCATGGTTTTTAACGCTTTTTCCCGATCCTGCAACGCCTCCGCCATCGTATTGAAGGCGATCAACGCTTCGGCAAGTTCGTCATCACCTTTGACGGTGATGGCCTTCCGGAATCCTCCGTTCGCCAGTGCTTGCGCTGCACGTCTCAACCGATTGAGCTTGCTCGTCAGGTAATTGGCAAAAACCCAGGAGCACAAAGCCACAAGAATGAGTTCCGCCAATGCAATGCCGTAAAACCTGAGTTGAGCCTGTGTCAGCGTTTGCTTCAAACCGCGAACTGACATTCCTATTGCAAGCGTGCCGAACACCTGGTCCGCAACAATCAGTTCGTGGATCTGATCAAAAATACCATCCTCGGCCTCCGCCAGGGTATCGTCCAGCTTGCGATCGCTGTTCTCATCTATGCCGACCGACACCAGAACCCGATCAAATCCCTTGATGCGGACATACTCGACGTCTTCCAGTTTCAAAATCTGCTTTGCCTGTTCTTCAAGAGTAGCCAGATCATAGGCAATCATCGATTTCGTCATGACAGAACTTGCAAGCATCAGCGTGTCACGGGCACGCGCCAGAATGGTCTCTTCATTGGACTCACGAAGATAGCTTGAGGCTTGCCAGATCAGCAGGGACAGAAAGACCAACTCAATCAGACCGATGCCCAGAATAGTCTTCCATCTGAAAGACATGTTGAGAGGCCTCCCACCAAATCGCCACAGATACTAAAAACCAGTAAGTTACCGCTTTCCGATATCCAACTGCCGCACATCGTCCCAGTCCGAGTCATCGGCCGGCTGGAAGCCACTCATTCCTATAGCACTCAGAAGACTCCGTCCCGACTCGCTGTCGCCAACAGCCAGAAACGCACTGACGAGCTGGCTTCGCGCTTCGTCAGACACACGCGGGTGTGTTGCGATCGCGTGACTGGTATAGCCCGGTGATAGCCAGAGCACTTCAAGTTTTGACTGAATATCAGGGTCAAGGTCCTGAAGCGTCCTGACGATGCCACCACCTGCTGCAAACAATCCATCTGCCACCCCGCGGTAAACAGAATCATGTGAGTTGACGAACGTTGTTTTGTAGCCGGGAGCCTGAGTATTCAGATGGGAGCGGGTGATCAGGGTAGCGGCGAAGGCCATCGGAGCCGGAAAGGCAATTGAATGTTCCGCAAGCTCGCTCACAGACTCGAAGCGAAGATCACTCGATACGACAATAATTCCACGAAGCTGATGGTTTTTCTGGCGGACAAGCGCACGATAACCCGCCTCCTGGCCGACAGTAATGAAGTGGTAAGGGTTCATGTAGGCAATATCATAGGTCCCCAGGGATAGCCTTCGCTCAAATTCAGGTATGTTTGGGGCCGTTGCAAAGCGAATCTGCTGCCCGACGGCATTCGAAAGCAGGCCCATTAAGGGAACCCAGTCTCTGGCCAGTTTTTCGCTGGCCTGCTGTGGAACAATGCCGAATGTTAATACCGACAATTCACCAGACTCGGCCACGGCACGTTCACTACACGATAGCCACAGACCAAATATCATTGGCGCCACCCATCCTACACCTAGCTTCATAACTTCGACTCCAACAGGGGCATGGCAGCGTAGCCACCAACTCAACGAAGTTTGCTAAGCACGTTTCGATCCAACTTTCGAAAACCGGGCGTATTCCGCAGTTTCCGACACAAATTGCTCCCTAATTTGCGCCAACGCGCATTTCAATTCGCAAAATGCAAACCACATTGCAATGCAAGTGCGTGGTTTCCCGTACACATGCGGCAGCCGCAACAGGATATTGATCTATGGCATTGCTCTTGCACAGACACTTGAAATCGACCGTTTCTCCGCGAGAAGGCTGCGCCACTATAGGAAATGTCCAATGACTGAAACTTCTCCATACAGCAATGAACGGGAAAGATTGATGGCACTGCGCCAACTGGAGTTGCTGGACAGTCCTCCTGAAGAACGCTTTGATCGCCTGACGGCAATCGCCCGAGCGCTATTCGATGTGCCAATTGCACTTATCACTCTCGTGGATGAAGATCGACAGTGGTTCAAGTCCAGTATTGGAACCGATGAGATCGAGACTCCCAGAAGCGTGTCTTTCTGCGCCCATGCTGTTGCTGCGGATATGATGCTGGTCGTCGAGGACGCCACCAGGGATCCCAGGTTTCTAGACAACCCTCTGGTCACGGGTGACATGCACTTACGTTTCTATGCTGGCCATCCCATCCATTCACCGGACGGACATGCGGTAGGAGCGATTTGCATAATTGACCAGCACCCCAGGCGTTTTAACGAGAATCATCGTCTTCTTCTGAAGCAACTTGCTGAGATGGTTGATAAGGAGATCCGCGAGCAACCACCAAAGAATTTAGACGGGCCAACCGAAGACGAGCAGTTCGGCCGCATCCTGCAGCGCATTGGCTCCTTCATTTCCCGACGCTCGGTGGCACTAGTCATTTCCGCACTGGTTTTTTCCATCATTATGCTGGTTGCTCAGGCAGAATTCCTGAATGAACTTGAAAATAAACGACTCCAGAAGCAGGCGTCGTTGTCTGAAACCTTGTTTAACGTTCGCGGGCGCCTGGAAACCGAAGTGAACGCACGCCTTCACCTGACACACGGACTCGCAGGTTATGTGCGGTCAGGTAACCCCCGTATAGATGGAGATAGCTTTCAGAATTTCGCTGCAGACCTGGGCAATAGCTTGACGGGTATTCGCAGCCTGCAACTGGCCCCAGATGGCATCGTCACGTATCTGTGGCCCGAACCGACCAATCGGGCTGCGGTTGGACACAACCTTTTGGCGGACCCGAACCGAAGGGACGCCGCGTTAAAAGCGATCGAAACCAAACAGTTGTGGGTTGCAGGCCCTCTGGAGCTCCTTCAGGGGGGCACTGCTCTAATCGGCCGTCGTCCTATTTTCGTCACGGACTCCGGATCTGGATCGGATAGCTTCTGGGGTTTCGCAACCGTACTGGTAGACCTGCCTCCCCTGCTGGAAGAGGCTGGGTTTAATGACCTGTCACCAGACCGAAATATCGCCATCCGTGGCCGAAACGGATTGGGCGCCAGCGGAGAGGTGTTTTATGGCTCTCCAGAAGTCTTTAATGGTTACAATCTCAGCGCCGATGTTGCCTTACCATCAGGAAGCTGGCAGATGGCCATTGCAGCCGCAGAGACCACAACTTTGAACGACATCGCACCTGCCCGCTGGGTCTTCGCAACCAGTCTGGCACTCGTCGTTGCCTGCCTGGTTTACTTTGTGCTTCGTTTGCCTTTTCGTTATGCCAGCGCCGTCGATAAAGCCAAGGAAGACCTTAATCGCAGCAATGCCCGTTTCAAGGATGCCATTGAATCATTACCGGATGGCTTTGCGGTGTTCGATGGTGATGACCGACTTGTTCGCTGCAACCAGAAATACCGTGAGTTCTTTGACGTACCTGAGCAATTGATATCACTTGGGACACGCTTCGAGGACCTGCTCAAAGATAGCGTGGAAGCCAACCGCTATGTTCTGGAAGACGATACACCCCACGGCAAACAACAGTACATAGGCAAACGACTGCAACAACACCGTCAGCCTGCCTCTGGCGTTATCGAACTCCACCTCCGCTCAGGACGGTGGTTACGTGCCGAGGAGTCCAGGGTCCCCTCCGGCGGTACCATTATCTCCTATACCGACATTTCTGAGTTAAAGAACAAGGAACACGAACTGGCGAAAGAAAAAAGCCGGGCCGAAAATGCAAACCAGGCAAAAACCCGTTTTCTTGCCACCGTCAGCCACGAATTACGCACGCCGATGAACGCCATTCTCGGTCTTCTTCACCTTGTTCAGACCAGCGGAAACCTGAATCGAAAGAACCAGGAGTTTATTGATACGACCTACGAATCCGCAGAACACTTATTAAGCCTGCTGAACGAACTTCTAGACCTGTCGAAAATGGAGGCTGGCAAGGTTGAGCTGGAAATGAGCCAATTCAATCTCGCCGAATTAATCCGAAAAACACTGAAAATCTCTGAAACGAAAGCCCATCAGAAAGGTCTGACGTTCATTGATGAAATCAGTGACCAGGCTAACGTGATCGTTGAGGGGGATGCAGGACGGATTCAGCAGATCCTCATGAACCTGCTAAGCAACGGAATCAAGTTTACTGATCAGGGATCCATCTCTCTCAGCGCATTCAGATCGACGCCCGATCATTTTATATTCAGCATTGCGGATACCGGAGTCGGTTTTTGTGATAGCCAGACTGAGGCGCTGTTCCAACCATTCAGCCAATTGGACTCTACGGCATCTCGACGGCATGAAGGCACAGGGCTGGGACTGGCAATCTGTAAACGCCTTGTCGCTGCAATGGGAGGCAGCATTACAGCCCGGGGCAGACCTGACAAAGGTGCGGTCTTCAGATTTGAAATACCGCTCTCGGTTATTTCAGAGTCCCCGTCTTACCTTGGCAACGAAGAGCTGCATCAGGAGGATCTATCGCCGATTCCATGCGATAGGGAGCCACTCAGGGTATTAATTGCAGAAGACTCCCCCGCCAACCAGATAGTGTTCAAGGCCATGCTTGCTGATACCGGGTACATCACGGACGTAGTGGGCAACGGGCTGGAAGCCGTCGAGGCTATCAAGAGACTGGACTACGACATTGTCCTGATGGACATCTTCATGCCCGAAATGGATGGCCTGGAAGCTACGAGAATCATTCGTGGTGACGGACGAATGAGCAATAAAGCCATTATCGCCCTCACCGCGAATGCCATGCCTGGCGACCAGGATAAATTCCTGGAGGCTGGCATGGACGACTACCTCTCTAAACCAGTGACAAAGTACAATTTAGTGAAAATGCTTAATAAATGGGCATCACTGCAGGAAGAATGATGACGGACACATGAAACCAACGTGCATCAGGGACTTTGACTAACCAAAGTGGAAAAAGGCCAGTTTATTCCCATCGGGGTCTCTTACATAGGCCCCGTAAAACTGGTCAGGGATCCGCTGGCCCGGCTCGCCGTCACAGCTCGCACCCAAATCCAACGCTCGCTTGTAGTGGGCATCTACCGCCTCCTTGGACCCTGGGTGAATGGCGACCATATTGCCATTGCCCGGTTGATTGGGTTCGCCATCGAAAGGGGTGCACACGGCCAGCATCGGCGCCTTCATACTCTCCCCAATAAACGCAATGCGGCCCATATCCAGAAGGACCTTAGCGCCGATATCTCCCAACAGTTCCGAGTAAAAGGCCTTGGCTCGGGACATATCACTGACGCCAATCGTAACGTATCCAATCATTTTGTTCTTCTCCTCTCCTGATGTCTGGCAACTACTCGACAACTATACGAAGTTTTCGCTCAATATGGAGCCTGCTCAAACAAAAAAACCGAAGGCTAACCTTCGGTTTTTTGTTTGAGCACCAGATTACTTGACCGGCGTGTTGAGCACATCCAATACATCTTCCAGTTCCGTGATCATCTGCCGGATCAGCTGCTTGTATTGGGAGGTATCATCCTTTACCTCGTGGCTGCTCAGCTTCTGCTTGGCGCCGCCGATGGTGTAACCCTGATCATACAACAGACTGCGAATCTGGCGGATGGTAATGACATCGGCACGCTGATAGTAGCGGCGGTTGCCACGGCGCTTGACCGGAGAAAGCTGCGGGAACTCCTGCTCCCAGTATCTGAGTACGTGCGCTTTTACAGCGCAAAGCTCTGCAACTTCACCGATGGTGAAATAACGTTTACCCGGTATCGTGGGTAATTCGTTGTTATGACTGGGTTCCAGCATACGCTTCTACTTTCTGTTTTAGTTTTTGTCCCGGGCGGAACGTAACAACACGCCGTGCACTGATCGGAATTTCCTCACCGGTTTTCGGGTTCCGTCCCGGCCGCTGCTTCTTGTCACGTAGATCAAAGTTGCCATAGCCAGACAACTTCACCTGTTCGTTATGACTGAGAGCGCCTCTGATCTCATCGAAAAAAGCTTCTACCATTTCCTTGGCTTCACGTTTGTTGAGACCCAATTCCTCGTACAAGCGCTCTGCCATCTCCGCTTTCGTCAATGCCGCCATCTGCTAACTCCTCAGTGTTGCCCCCAGCTCTTCGCGCAGTGCGTCGATCACACCGTTGAAGAGCGAATGCACCTCTTCTTCATTTAGTGTGCGTTCGGGATGCTGCCAGAACAGACTGAGAGCAAGGCTTCGGTTGCCTTCACCCAGGCTTTCACCTTCATAAACATCAAACGCACGCAAAGCTGTGAGGTGCTCCCCGGCGTGCTTTTTCGCTACACGCTCGACGTCTGCAAACCCCACGTCGCTTCCGATAATGATAGCCAAATCCCGCCGAACTTCTGGGAATTTTGAAATATCTTTGAAATTAGGCACATATCCAGAAACGACCGAATTCAAGAATAGCTCAAACATCAG